>Ga0208980_10000345_pt1 | contig 25417 bp, 21 predicted proteins | sample WetSurMetagenome_3_FD_187993 | JGI IMG/M metagenome (GOLD analysis project Ga0208980, IMG submission 187993) | Wetland microbial communities from Twitchell Island in the Sacramento Delta, sample from surface sediment Aug2011 Site A1 Bulk (version 2) | ecosystem: Environmental > Aquatic > Marine... | reverse complement strand
GATTTTGGAAAATTCGCACGCAGCAAGCGTGGAATAAGCAGTCTTGGCCTGCACCGATACAAATCGGTTACGGCAGATAGTTATATTTCCCCTACAATTATAGAAGAACGACAACTCAATGTTGCATCTATGGACGTCTTTTCACGCCTGATGATGGACAGAATAATCTTCCTCGGTCTTCCGATCGATGATTACGTTGCAAATATCATTCAGGCACAACTTCTATATCTCGATTCTTCAGATCCGGGAAAAGATATTCAGATTTATTTCAATACTCCTGGCGGATCAGTAAATGCAGGTCTGGGGATTTATGATACGATGCAGTATATTTCAGCAGATATTGCAACAATTTGTACCGGAATGGCAGCTTCGATGGGCGCTGTTCTTCTCACCGCGGGTAAAAAAGGAAAAAGATCTGCCCTTAAACATTCAAGGATCATGATCCATCAACCAATGGGTGGATTTGAGGGTCAGGCTTCAGATATTGAGATCCAGGCCCGTGAGATCCTGAAACTTAAAAAGGAGCTTTATGAAATAATTGCCTTCCACTCAGGGAACTCTCTGGAAAAGGTTGAGAAAGATTCGGACAGAGATCATTGGATGACCTCACAGGAGGCTAAAGATTACGGGATGATTGACGAGATACTCCATAAAACTGAACGATAACAGAAATGGATAAATGTTCATTTTGCGGCCGTACAAAAAAGGAGGTCAGCATGCTCATTGCTGGCCTTGAGGGACATATATGTGACCACTGCATTGAGCAGGCTCACAGTATTATGAACGAGGAGCTAGGCACAAAAAAGAATATTTCGTTTGATACAATTAATCTTCTTAAACCTGTTGAGATAAAACATTTCCTCGATCAGTATGTCATTGGTCAGGATATGGCGAAAAAGATCATTTCAGTCGCCGTTTACAATCATTACAAAAGGCTCATGCAAAAGCCCGACGCCGAGGATATCGATATTGAAAAATCAAATATTATCCTGGTCGGCGAAACTGGAACTGGAAAGACACTGCTTGCCAGGACTGTTGCAAAAATGCTTCATGTCCCTTTTACCATAGTGGATGCAACTGTCCTTACTGAAGCAGGATATGTCGGGGAAGATATTGAAAGCCTTCTTACAAGACTCCTTCAGAATGCTGATTACGATGTGAAAGCAGCTGAAAAGGGTATAGTTTTCATTGATGAACTGGATAAGATAGCCCGAAAAGGTGATAATCCTTCAATAACACGCGATGTATCCGGTGAAGGTGTTCAGCAGGGCTTGCTAAAGCTTCTCGAGGGATCAATAGTTAACGTTCCTCCCCAGGGCGGAAGAAAACACCCTGAACAAAAAATGATTCCCGTTGATACAAAAAATATCCTCTTTATTTGTGGAGGTGCATTTGAAGGAATTGAGAAGAAAATCGCCCACAGGCTAAATACCCAGGTCATAGGGTATGGTGCATCAAAAAAGAGAGAAAGGATTGATAAGGATAATCTTCTGCAGTATATTGCCCCTCAGGACCTGCGAGCATATGGACTGATACCGGAGATTATTGGACGGTTACCCGTTCTGACACATCTTAATCCACTCGACAGGGAGGCTCTCAGAGATATACTGACCGAACCCAAGAATGCCCTTATAAAACAATACATCAAGCTCTTTAAGATGGATAACATCGATCTTACTTTCGGGGAGGGAGTTCTCGATTTTATTGTAGACAAAGCTTTAGAATTCAAACTCGGAGCACGCGGATTAAGATCTATATGCGAGGCAATAATGCTTGATGCAATGTTCGATTCCCCTTCTGCCGACACCAGGGAGTTTACCATAACTACCGATTATGCGATCCATAAGCTTGAAAGGATCGACATGAAAGTATTGAAGGCGTCATAAAAATAGTAAAGACGTTGCATGCAACGTCTCCACCGGTTTAATAAGGACATGCCATGGCATGTCCTTATTTGTTTATCCAGTTTCTGTGCCTGTGCCTCAGCTGAATCTCCTTCGATTGATCTCCTCTTGAAACGACTGCCTTGTTATCGCATTCGCCATTGCCATAATCCAGGTTAAAAGGTTCAGTCTCTCCATTTTCGATCTTTACGACACCGCTTACAATAAAAATACATACTCTTTTCCAGTCAAGAGCTGTGGTAATGGTCCTCACATATGATACTCCATCAGCATTCCTTCCAGTTGACGAACCTGTTACAAGGCATTCATCATCCCAGATATTGCCTGTTGAAAAGCCGGCTATCCATTCCCTCTCGTGATTGACATTTCTTTCAATAGTTTTTCCATCAGGAAGAATTAGCTTGCCATCAGACATACTTACTGAAATGACAAAATTCTGATTGGCGTTAAGACCAAGATTTTCAAATACCTTGACTCCCTCGACTTTTATACCATTAAAGTAGTAGTTTTCAAAGGTGACAGTCCGTTTTGAACCTTGTTCCCTGCGTGGACCAGTTATCTCAATAATGATTTTCCCCGACCTTGTATTATCATAAAATCCTTCACAGCCCGTACCATAATCAATAGTTATAATTTTAGGCCAGATCCCTGTTGTAGGATGTATTACCGATATAGCCGGACATGAATCCCCGACAAGGAAAGTTGATTTTGTATCGCCGTTTTTCATCGCGTCATCAAGTATGATTGAAGCATTATCAACAGTATTAAACACATCTTCAAATACTGCTTCGCTTACGGCATCATCAGAAGCAAGGTCCAGGCTTGTCTGTTCCAGTAATGATGGATCTTTTTTACAGGAAGAGAAAGTCATCAGTATTGCTGCGGTTATCATTAGAAAAATCTTTGCTTTCATAACTTTTACTTTTAATTATTAATTACGATCAACGGTTATTTAGATGCAAAGAGATTGAGATGGTTTAATCGGAAAGAAAAAAAATAAAGGAATGTCAAATGAATTGAATTCCCCAGGAGTTCATATCAGAATTGATAATATTGTAGCTATTATTGATTTAGGTGCTCTTTCTTTCATAGATAACAAATGAATACGGTATTTTATTGTTACCCTCTGAAACACATTCTTCCTTCTCGACTATCCTCCATATTTTCCGGTCAATTTTCGGGAACCACACATCAGCCGGTGCTTTTCTGTGAACATGAGTTATATATAATCGGTCTGCAACTGGCATAAACTGGCGGTAAATGCTTCCTCCTCCTATTATAAATGCTTCTTCATCCTTGTCACATTTGCTAATGGCATCTTCAATTGAATATGCTGTAATAGAACAATCGATACATTCACCAGGCAGATCCGTCAGTACAATATTTTTACGTCCCGGAAGCGGCTTTTTTGGCAACGACTCCCACGTTTTCTTACCCATTATTATGCACTTTCCCATAGTAAGCCTTTTAAATCTTTTGAGGTCTTCAGGGATATGCCATAGCAGCTCATTATCCTTGCCAATACCCCAATCATCTGAAACTGCAACTATTATAGATATCATATTTTTTCTGTTAAACCGAAATATCACCTTTAATATGTGGGTGGGCAAGATAATCCGATAATGTAAAATCTTCGTATCTGAATTTTGTGATATCCGTTATACCAGGTTTTATAATCATCCTTGGCAAACTGTAGGGTTCTCTTGTCAGTTGTAACTTAACCTGCTCAATGTGATTCATATAGATATGTGCATCTCCCAGGGTATGAATGAAGTCTCCGGGCTTAAGTGCGGTCACCTGTGCAACCATCATAGTGAGCAGGGCATAAGATGCAATATTGAAAGGCACACCAATGAAGATATCACAACTCCGCTGATAAAGCTGGCAGGATAATTTGCCATTTGCAACATAAAACTGGAAAAGAATGTGGCAGGGAGGAAGAGCCATTTTATCTATCTCTCCTGGATTCCACGCGCTTACAATATGTCGTCTCGAATCGGGAGACTCCTTTATTGATCTTATAACGTTGGTCAGCTGATCAATTTTTCTTCCATCAGCAGCTGGCCACGAACGCCATTGATATCCATAAACAGGCCCAAGATTACCATCTTTATCTGTCCACTCATCCCAGATTTTAACTCCATTGTCTTTCAGATATCTGGTATTTGTGTCACCTGAAATGAACCATAAAAGCTCGTGCAGAATCGATTTAAGATGAAGTTTCTTGGTTGTCATCAGAGGAAATCCGTCGTCGAGGTTGAATCTCATCTGATATCCAAAAACGCTTACCGTACCTGTCCCTGTTCTGTCGGGCTTCCTGGTCCCGTTTTTCATAACATGGTCAAGCAGCTCAAGGTATTGTTTCATCGTGAATTCCAGAAAAGTCTATTTTGAAGATATTTTAGCAACCCATCCACCTCCGGGAGCCATTTCAATATTCATTTTATCTCCCGACTTGACATTCATTGTAAGATGTTTATAATCCTGTGCGTGCTTATCAGCATTTATTCCATCCCGGAAAATCTCCATGTTATAATCACCGGCAGGAAGGAATGAAAGATCAAGTTCAAGCTTGCGTCCGCTCCAGTCAGTCATGCCTCCTAAAAACCAGTCAATCCCCGAACGCCGTGCAAGGAGGAGGTAATCGCCTGTTTTGGCTTCCAGCACTTTTAGATCATCCCAGACTACCGGTATCTTAACAAGAAAATCGGTGCATTCCTGTTCCTTCATGTAATTCGAAGGAGAATCAGAAAGCATCTGCAATGGACTTTCATAGATAACGTACATCGACATCTGGTGAACTCTTGTTCCCTGACTGGCAGGCCGGGTAAACTGGGGATTAAAATTACCCCTGTCCATGTTTACCATGGCACCGGGAGTAAAATCCATCGGGCCTGCAACCATTCTTGTGAATGGCAGTGTAACATCATGCTCAGGGGTAATGTTCCTCTCCCATTTATCATTTTCCATACCTCTTACGCCTTCTCTTGTAAGTGCGTTTGGATAAGTACGCTGAAGTCCGTCAGGTTTATAGGCTCCATGAAAATCAATAAGCAGATGATGATCTGCGGTTTTACGGGCAGCTTCATAATAGAAATTTACAACCTTCTGATCATCCCTCTGCATGAAATCGACTTTAACTCCCTTAACACCCCATTTTTCATAAAGTACGACTGCTTCATCGATCTTATCCCAGAAAGTTTTCCAGACAACCCAGAGAATAACTCCGACATTTTTACTTTCACCATATCTGCAAAGTTCCGGTACATCAATTTCAGGGACAGATTCAAGGACCGTCCCCGGCTTGTACCATCCTTCGTCGAGGATAATATATTCAATCCCGTTTTTCGAAGCAAAGTCAATATAATATTTATAAGTATCATTATTTATGCCCGACCTGAAATCGACTCCATAAATATTATTTGCATTCCACCAATCCCATGCTACCTGTCCGGGCTTAATCCATCTGGTATCAGAAAGCCTGCATGGTGAACCAAGCCTGAAAACCATATCGCTCTCAACGAGCTGGCCGTCATTGACAGCAATTACAAAGGCTCTCCATGGAAAAGTCCGGGTACCTTTTGTTTTGGCTATATAATCTTTTGTCTTTGTAACAAATAGATCGCGGTCCCTGTTAAGTTTTTCAGTATCAGGATATCCTGGCTGAACACCTGTAATCTTTCCCGAACCTGCTCCCCTTAACCACATACCCGGATAATCTTCAATGTCAGCTTCCGTAACCAGGAGATTTATTCCATTGGCTTTAAAAAGAGTTGGAAGGCTTGCAAGATGTTTGTTATCAATTGTATCAAGGGATGAATAGATGAAAATCCTTTCATTGTGCGACATGAAACTCTCTTCCAGCGGATACCATGACTGCGAACCTGTTGGTAATTGGAAATCAGCTATCTCATTCTTTATAATAATTTCATCCTTTAACGATGTCTCAAATCTGTAAGCTACACCGTCATTATAGGCCCTGAACTGGATTGCCAGCCCTGACCTGAAAGCAATAAGCAATGTATTACAATTGTCGGTGATTTTAGATCTCTTATAGCCAACAACAGTTTCGAGCATCTGATTTATCTTTCCTGGGGTTGCCCTCTTTACTGTTTCACCCGATCCCAGAATCCTGCCGTCACCAAGTACCATTCCGGCATTTGCGGATGTGATTACATCTTTCCCATCGTAAGTCACCGACCATTTTAAGTCGGATCCGGTACTCACTGCTAAAATAATTTTCCCGTCAGGCGAACTGATTTTATAATCTTTTGCAGATGAATAACTTACTGTTATAACAAGCAGGAAAAAGAATAAAATTTTACGTTTCATAATTTATTTTGATTATTTGTTACCCGAAGAAAGCATAAGATTCAGCCTGAAATCACTCTTTCCTTTTTTTTCTTTTGTCAATCTCATCTCTGATTGAAGCCGCACGTTCGTAGTCCTCAGTTTTAACAGCTTCATCGATCATTTTAAACAGCTCCTCATCTGAATAGTTATCAAACTTTGAATTTCCAGTTTCAAAAAGGTTTTCATTGTCAGCTTCCGAAGATGTATCAGCCTCAGCAGGTGTGATTGTTATACCAGCCTTTTCGAGGATTTCCTCGGTAATATAGATAGGACATGCAAATCTCAGGGCAAGTGCTACGGCATCTGATGTCCGGCTGTCGATCGAAATTTCCTTTTCACCATTGTTGCAAAGGAGCCTGGAATAAAATACACCTTCTTCCAGTTTATATATCATTACCTCAATAATTGTTATATTAAATTCAGCAGCAAAGCTCCGGAACAGGTCGTGAGTTAAAGGTCTTGGCGGATCAAGGTTCTCAAGCTTTATCACAATCGCCTGAGCTTCAAAACCTCCTATAATGATGGGAACCCTCCTTTCCCCGTTTTCTTCCACAAGTATTAGGGCATATGCTCCCGATTGTGTCTGACTGTAAGAAATCCCTAAAACCTTAAGCTTTACTCTCTTCATATCAATTAATTAAGAACCAGAAGAATATATGCTCCCATGTTGTATCAGACAAATATAAATATTATACAAGTAAGACATATGTTTACCAGATTCTTTTTTTCAACTTTTCAATACAACAAATGTTCGACTTAAAGTAAAACTCCCGATTAAATTCAGCAATAGGTCTGACCTGTCGGGATTGCAATCAGTTTTAATGTAATAAAAAATCAACCGGAAGGTTTGTAAATAAATGAATTTATATATCTTTGCAGTCCGAATTTGATTAAATCCACAAAGGCAACAGAAAGTTATATGATAAATGATCGTATACGCCTTATGGAGAAACTTAATAAAAAAACAGTAATGTACGCTATCGTTGAAATTGCAGGTCAGCAATTTAAAGTAGAAGAAGGCAAAAAGATTTTCGTCCATCGTCTTGAAACAGAAAAAGACTCTATTATTGAATTCGACAAAGTCCTTCTGGTTGAGGATAATGATAAGATCCTTGTCGGAGAACCCAATGTTTTGAATTTTATTGTAGAAGGGAAGGTCCTCGAACATGTCAGAGGAGATAAAGTGATTGTCTTCAAGAAAAAAAGAAAAAAAGGTTACAGGGTAAAAAATGGTCATCGCCAAAATTTTTCGCAGATTGAGATTATTGGCATAGGGGAAAAAGGAACCATTGTGAGAAAAGAGACTCCCAAAAAGGAAAAGGTCAAAAAAGTAACTGCCCCTGAAGCTGACGTTGAAGCTGTTCCAGAGAAGAAGGCGACTGAGAAAAAAGTTGCTGTAAGGAAACCGGCTGCTGCAAAAGAAAAAACTGCAGTAAAACCAAAAAAAGCGACTGAAAAACCTGAAGCTGAAAAAAAGCCGGCAGCAAAAAAAGCTTCAAAAAAGAAAGAATAAAATAACTCAAAAGATTAAAATATAACACTATGGCACACAAGAAAGGGGCAGGTAGTTCACGTAATGGCCGCGATTCTGAAAGTAAACGGCTTGGCGTGAAACTCTTCGGAGGACAGGCTGCTAAAGCAGGTAATATAATTGTCCGCCAGAGGGGAACAAAGCATAATCCAGGTCTAAATGTAGGCGTTGGAAAAGACCACACTCTGTTTGCACTTACTGATGGAGAGGTGGAATTCAAAAAGAAAAAATACAACAAGGTTTTTGTGTCAGTAAAACCGGTAACTGAATAATCCCATTAATACTGTACAGTAACTCCCGAAATTCTTTCGAAAACAAGAAAGCATTACCGGGAGTTTTCATATTTTTACAGCGGGCTTTCAGGCCTGCTTTTTTTATTAATAGTCACTGAAGATGCTTACAATTAACCTAATCCGCGAAAAGAAAGAATTTATTATCGAAAGGCTTAAAGTCAAAAATTTCGAAGCTGAAAACATAATCACCACGATCCTTTCTCTTGATTCATCACGTCGCGAAATTCAATCGAAAACCGATATGTTGCAGGCAGAGATGAACCGGATCTCGAAAGAAATTGGCATCCTGATGAAAGAAGGTAGAAAATCTGAAGCAGACTCTGCGCGTGAAAAAACATATTCGATTAAGGAAGAGATTAAAACATTATCTGATCGGCTTTTACCTATCGAAAGCGAACTGAAGGAGGAAATTATCAGGCTGCCAAACCTTCCACACGAGTCAGTTGCCATGGGTTTTGGAGCAGATAATAATGTTAAGGTAAGGGAAGGAGGATCGGTACCGATCATGACCGATACAGCACTGCCTCATTGGGAGCTTATAAGGAAATATGATATAATAGATTTCGACCTGGGCATAAAGCTTACAGGTGCCGGCTTCCCGGTTTATAAAGGTAAAGGAGCAAAACTTGAGAGGGCACTTATAAATTTTTTCCTCGACGAGGGAGTTAAAGCAGGCTATACTGAAATGATGCCTCCGATTATGGTAAATGAGGATTCGGGATTCGGGACAGGACAGTTGCCTGATAAAGAGGGTCAGATGTACCATGTTGGTCTTGATAATTTTTATCTTATACCTACTGCCGAGGTGCCTGTGACCAATATTTACAGGGATGTAATCCTTAGCGCAGATCAGCTTCCTGTTAAAAATGTTGCCTATACTCCGTGTTTAAGAAGAGAAGCCGGATCGTGGGGTGCTCATGTAAGAGGTCTCAACAGGCTTCATCAGTTTGACAAGGTCGAAATTGTGCAGATTGCACATCCCGATCATTCATATGAGGCACTTGAAGAAATGGCAAATCACGTGGAGAATCTGGTCTCCGGCCTTAATCTTCCATACCGCATAATGAGGCTTTGCGGTGGCGACATGTCGTTTACTTCAGCCCTAACATACGATTTTGAGGTTTGGTCAGCTGCCCAGAAGAGGTGGCTGGAAGTGAGCTCTGTTTCTAATTTTGAGTCATTCCAGGCTAACCGCCTGAAATGCAGGTTTAAAGAAAAAGGTGATAAACAAACACGACTTGTCCATACACTCAACGGGAGTGCACTGGCTTTGCCAAGGATTGTTGCGGCACTACTTGAAAACAACCAGACGGAAACGGGAATTAAAATACCTGATGTTCTCGTTCCCTATACTGGATTTGATATAATCTCTTGATCCATCTGACCCCCGGAATTTGTCGTCAACCCCCTGAAGGGGGCTTGAATTATACCCCCCTTTAAAGGGGCAGGGGGGTGAAATCAGGAGATTACTTACAAAACATTATGAACAAAACAAAGCTATCATATATCTATGCCGGACTTGCTATTTTTTTCTGGTCGACAATACCTACTGCCTTCAAAATAAGCCTGGTAGAACTTGAAATACTTCCTCTTCTGACAATAGCCTCTGTTACTTCAACACTTGCATTGTTTTTCATAATCCTTTTAGAAAAAAAGACCGCACTAATAATAATAAGTTCTCCGGGCGACGTAATAAGCTCAGCTTTATTGGGTTTGATAAATCCCTTCCTTTATTATCTTATCCTGCTGAAAGCTTATAAGCTTCTTCCAGCACAGGTTGCACAGCCACTTAATATGATTTGGCCAATAATACTGGTGTTCTTATCCGTTCCGATTTTGAAACAGAAAATAGGAAAAAAGAGCTTTGCTGCTCTTTTCATTTCATTTATCGGGGTTTACATAATCTCTTCACAGGGAAATCTTTTTAAACCAGGGCATGCTGATATAAGCGGAGTTTTTCTGGCAACTGGAAGCTCAGTTTTCTGGGCGTTTTATTTTATTCTGAACGTAAGAGATAAAAGGGATGAAGCAGTAAAACTGTTTATGAATTTTTTGTTTGGCTCTATCTATCTGATTGTTACTATGATTATTGCAGGCAAATGGCCAGGTGAAATCAGTTTCAAAGGTATCGCTTCATCAATATATATTGGTCTGTTCGAGATGGGGATCACTTTCTTTTTCTGGCTTAAAGCTCTGCAGATGGCCAATACGACCGATAAGGTCAGTAATCTGGTTTACATTGCTCCATTCCTTTCATTAATTTTTGTACATTTTATACTAAATGAACCTGTGTATTATACAACTCTGGCAGGATTATTGCTGATCATCTCGGGTATTTTGATTCAGACCAGAAAGTCAAAAATCGCTTAAATTATTATCTTTGCGCCCCAGTGATAAAAGGAAAAAGATTATTAAGCATATGAAAAAACTGATATTCTTAACTTTAATTATTTATGCATTATTATCATCATGCAAAAAGGATGATGAACCGAAAGTTGACAATGGAGTGACAGATGCCATGGCACGGGATACCTTGTACTATGTAATGAAACAATGGTACTACTGGTACGATCAGATGCCTGTAATAAAGAAAGAGGACTACAAAGATCCATATGAACTTCTAAACGCTATGGAGTACAAAACTCTTGATAAATGGAGCTTTGTCGCTGATTATGATGAATTCATTGCGGAGATGCAGGGTGAATTTGTCGGACACGGCATAAGGATTGGAATTGATGAGAGCCTAAAGGCTAGAATTGCCATGATCTATTCAAAATCTCCACTATATGCCCAGGGAGTCCGGCGCGGGTGGATTGTAAAAAGCGTGAATGGAACCGATATTGCACCAATATTAATTAATGGAGATGCCACTGCATATAATAATGTTATGGGACCAGGCACTGCAGGGATCACGAATAAATTTATTTTTGTCAAACCGGATGCAACAGAAGTCGAGATATCATCCACAAAAAGCTCGTTTACAATTAATTCGGTCCTTCTCTATGATACCCTGAAACTTTCTTCAGGTATAACAGGCCACCTGGTGTTTGAATCGTTCATAGAACCTTCACCTGAAGAGCTTGCTGCTGCGTTTAATTTTTTTGAGGCAAATAATATCAAAGACCTTATTCTTGACCTGAGATATAACTCTGGAGGGTATCTCTCTGTAGCCGATTCACTTGCAAGTCAAATTGCAGGCAAAAGTCAGGTCAGTCCAGGCTCTTTGTTTGCTACACTTCAGTATAATAAGAAAAATCAGTATCAAAATTATTCATACAGATTAGCAAACTCGGCTAACACCCTTTCATTAACCAGGCTTGTCGTGATCTCCACAAGGCTGACAGCATCGGCAAGTGAAGTAGTAATGAACTGCCTGAAGCCCTATATGAATGTAATAAGTATAGGAGACACAACTCATGGGAAGCCTGTAGGGATGAATGGCTGGCCGGTTGCCAAGAAATACTTTTACTGGCCGGTAACCTTTAAGGTGGTAAATAAGAATAATGAGGGAGACTATTTCGATGGCATAGCCCCTTCAAAACTAGTTTCGGATGATATTACCCATGATTTTGATGACAGGAACGAACTATGCCTGAAAGAAGCAATTCATTACCTCGAAAACGGATCATTTTCATCAAAGAAAAGTGTACCTTTTTACCGTTATCCACAATATTCAGAAAGACCTGCATGGATGAATAACGGATTTTTACTTGATAATCAATCGCCTATTAAAAATCAGCTTGAAAAAGAATAAGAAGGAGAGGATAATTCTTGGTATAGATCCCGGCACCAGCATTACCGGATACGGAATAATTAGAACAGTAGGTACCAATCCTGAACTGATTACAATCGGCTCCATCGATCTTTCGAAATTTGATGATCATTATTTAAAACTTAAGCATATCTTCGAGAGGACAGTTGGAATAATCGAAGAATATCATCCCGACGAGCTGGCCATAGAGGCACCTTTTTACGGAAAAAATGTTCAGTCAATGTTGAAACTGGGAAGGGCACAGGGTGCTGCCATTGCAGCTGCACTGAGCCGTTCTGTTCCAATATTCGAGTATGCACCGAGAAAGATAAAAATGTCTATAACCGGAAGAGGAGCTGCTTCAAAAGAACAGGTAGCCGCAATGCTGATGCAAATTCTTAAATTCAGTAAAATTGAAGTCAAGCTCGATGCTACCGACGGATTGGCTGCTGCATTATGCCATTTTTATCAGACGAATAATCCAGCCCAACAGAATAGTTTTTACAGCTGGAAAGATTTCATTAACAAAAATCCTAAAAGGATTAAAAAGCAGTAAAGTATCAGATCACTGAATACGCAAGCGCAACAACACTAACCTTCACATTTTCTACTTTTAGCAATTCGCTGGCACATGCTTCCAAAGTTGATCCTGTAGTAATTACGTCATCCACCAGTAGGATATGCCTGTTACTGACCCTGGTCTGATCTGTTACTCTGAAAATATCCTGAACATTGGTCCAGCGGTCAAATCTTGTTTTCCGGGTCTGGGTTCTTGTAACGGTCTTTCTTACAAGGAGGTTTGTTTCCATAGGTATACCTGAAACTTCAGATATTCCCCGGGAAATTATATCACTCTGATTAAACCCTCTTTGCCGTTTCTTTGAGGGATGCAGTGGTACAGGAATTATTATATCAATATCCTCAAGGAACCGGGAAGATTTCAGCGTTCGCGCATAAATTCTACCGAGTTCGGAACCAACCTCTTTAATACCTTTATATTTAAGCTGATGTATCAGTTCTTTTATCCTGCTGTCTTTTGTATAGAACGAAAATGTTGCTGCGCGTTCAATCAGGCAACGACCCCAGAACAACTGTGATACAGGGTTATCAGATTTGAGGTGGTAGTTGGTTCTTGGGATCAGGATATAACATTCTGTGCAGATAAGCTTTTCATTCCTCATCAGATGGTTGCCACAGCCATAGCAAAGCCTTGGAAACAGGAGACTTATAAAATCGTCCCACAAATCATAAAAGTAATTCATGCAGCGAGCTGAATTATTTTTATAAAGATATAAAACCGAACGAAAAGTAGTATATGATTCGGGCGTGAATTATAATTTCACCTTTTCGCTTATCTTCTTTGCGATTTTGGTAAACTCCTCAGGTGTAAATTTACGCTTAGGATTCTTAAAGTTAAGATCCGCCATGGTATTCATTGGAACAAGATGAATATGTGCATGGGGTACTTCCAGTCCAATCACAGCAATACCAATACGGCCGCAGGGGATAGCTTTTTCAATCGCAGCCGCGATTTTCTTTGAGAAAAGAATCATTCCTGAAAGGTCATCATCACTCAGATCGAAAATATAATCTGTTTCAGCTTTTGGCACTACCAAAGTATGCCCTGCCATCAGGGGATTTATATCAAGAAAGGCAAAATATCTTTCATCCTCAGCGATCTTATAGCATGGAACCTCCCCTTTGATGATTTTTGTGAAAATAGTTGCCATTTTATCTGTTTTTTTATAGCGCCGAAATTGATAGTATCTCAAAGGGAATAATTCCGGAAGGTACTTTAATCTGTACCATATCACCTACTTTTTTTCCGATAAGACCCATTGCAATCGGAGAACTTATCGCAATTTTTCCAAGTTTGAAATTTGCTTCACTTTCCGGTACAATCTGATATTCCATCACACTGTTATTTGTCCTGTTCTTGATTTTGACCTTATTGAGAATTCTGACAGTGGAGGTATCGATCTTTGTTTCATCAATGACCCGGGAACGCGCAATAATATCCTCAATCCTTGAGATTTTCATTTCAAGCATTCCCTGTGCTTCTTTAGCTGCAGAATACTCTGCATTTTCAGTAAGATCACCCTTGTCTCTGGCATCTGCTATCAGCTTTGATATCATCGGTCTCTCAACCAATCTCAGCTGATCGAGCTCTTCTTTTAGCTTTTGCAGCCCCTCTTCTGTTATGTAAATGATATCTGACATCTTCTTCTCTTACAGTTAAAAAATAAGAAGAATTCCGGAATCCCGGAACTCTTCAGTAACAAATATATAAAATCTTTAAATAATTACCAAATAATATCGCTGAAAATGGGTACAGTACAAGTATTTATCCCTGGAAAATATTACTAATTGTATCTGCTGGCAGCTTTTTTCGTATTTTGCTTATTTCTTTTCTTCTTTTCTTTATATTTTGAATCTGCCTCTTTACGATTATTAATCATCCGGTCTTGTACCTCTGGTGATTGGATCTTTATCGCACGCTTCCTCTGGTCTTTAACATATGTCTGGTATTCCTTATCCAGCTTTTTCTTATTTTTCGCCTGTTTCTTTTTTGCTCTTACAATACTGGGGGATTCTTTGTATTTTACAGACTTGTTATTCAAAGACTTTTGGAAAATTTCTCTTTCGGGATTCTTCATACTTCGTTTGTATTTCTGACCTTCACAAACAGAAACGGTTAATGATATTATTATTAAAAGCAGAATCAGCTTTTTAACCAGAAGATTCTTCATGAGCCTGTTTAATTTTTTATACTTGCAGAGTTGTTGATTTCTAAACTGTAATACTATTTTTGTTTTGTTAATTAATAACGGAGAATGGCATGAAGACATATTTAAGATCAGGAATTTTTTTTATCGCGGGGATCTCCATTTTATTACTGAACACTTGTAAAAGTACTAATAATGATGTAATTCCGGATGTTTATGTCGATTTTACCATTGACCTTCTTGATCCTGAATTTGTTAATCTTACTGTAATAGGGAATTCAGATACTGTCGACGCTTCAACAAATAACTGGGGTTACAGATCGGCCGGCTATGACGATAACGGAATTATCATTTACAGCGGTCCTGATGAATATTATGCTTATGACCGTACCTGTCCCTACGATTTTGCAGTCAATGATCTGAGTGTTAAGGTGAAAATCGATTTCACAGTTGCAGTATGTCCGATATGCGGAACCAAATATGCCCTTTCTGCTTATGGTACACCTTTGTCAGGAGTCGGGAAATATCAGTTGAAAAACTATAAAACCAGTTTTGACGGCGATAGGTTTATAAAAGTATGGAATGAATGACCTCGTTCGGGAAAGCCTTATGAAGACTAATACCTGTAATGATCCGGTTTATATGGGCCTTTCTGATCAACACCAATATACTCAGCTTGTTCTTTGGTCAGTTTAGTAAGATTAACGCCCAGCTGATCAAGGTGCAGCCTTGCCACCTCTTCGTCAAGATATTTGGGAAGCCTGTAAACTCCGATCTTGTATTTATTCTTCCACAGATCAATCTGCGCTAATGTCTGATTACTGAAAGAGTTGCTCATAACAAATGAAGGATGGCCGGTAGCACATCCAAGATTTACCAGACGGCCTTCAGCCAGAAGAAAGATCGAGTGACCATCGGGGAAGACATATTTATCTACCTGAGGTTTTATATTTATCTTTTTAACACCATCCATGCTGTTCAGCTTGTCTACCTGGATTTCATTATCAAAGTGACCTATATTGCATACAATTGCCTGGTCTTTCATATTCAGCATATGATCGAGCTTTATTATATCCAGGTTCCCAGTGGCGGTCACATAAATATTACCTTCACCAAGAGAATCCTCCACAGTCTTTACTTCAAAACCTTCCATTGATGCTTGCAGAGCACAGATAGGGTCAATCTCAGTGATGATAACCCTTGCGCCATAAGCTCTCATTGATTTCGCACATCCTTTACCTACATCACCGTACCCGCACACGACAACAACCTTGCCGGCAATCATTACATCTGTTGCTCTTTTCAATCCGTCTGCAAGCGATTCGCGGCAACCGTAAAGATTATCAAATTTTGATTTTGTAACAGAATCATTCACATTTATTGCAGGAACAAGAAGCTCCCCGTTCTCCATCATCTGGTAAAGCCTGTGAACCCCGGTTGTAGTTTCTTCGGAAATTCCCGTAAGCTCGCTCACTACCCTGTGCCATTTACCTGGTTCGCTCATAAGCAATCCCTTCAAAGTCTTAAAGATTAGAGCTTCCTCTGTACTTGAAGGTTTCTTTTCCAGAATTGATGGATCATTTTCCGCTTTATATCCCAGGTGTACAAGTAATGAAGCATCCCCTCCGTCATCAACTATGAGATTTGGTCCCTTACCTTCAGGGAATGATAAAGCCTGTGCGGTGCACCACCAGTATTCCTCAAGTGATTCTTCTTTCCATGCAAATACCGGAATTCCTCTGTCAGCTATTGCAGCAGCAGCATGATCCTGGGTGGAAAAAATATTACAGCTTGCCCAACGGACATCAGCTCCAAGTTCAACAAGAGTCTCAATCAAAACCGCAGTCTGAATAGTCATGTGAAGTGATCCGGTTACCCTGGCACCTTTTAGCGGCTTTTCTGATGAATATTTTTTTCGTATCGCAAGTAAACCTGGCATTTCTTTTTCTGCAATCTCAATCTCTTTCCTCCCGAAAGATGCCAGGGAAATATCTTTAACAGCGTATTGTTTGGTTTCAGTAACTACGTTCATCAGCAATATTATTTAATTGATTTTAAGAATGCAAAGTTAACAATTAATTCATTGATATTGTTCAGGAAAGCAACTTCAATGCTTCCTGTTTATCAAGTTCCATCTGGGCAGCCAGCTGTTCAGTATTATTAAATCTTATCTCATCCCTGAGCCTGAATCTGAAAAATACAGTTATTGTTTTCGTGTACAGGTCCCCGTCAAAATCAAAAATGTGAACTTCAACTGATCTGCTGCCTGCATCTTTATTTACAGTCGGGTTGTATCCAATGCTTAGCATCCCGTGGAACTTTTTGTTGCCCGACTCGACTTCAACAGCATAAACGCCATCGGCAGGAACCAGTTTATACTTATCCGATGGTTTAATATTTGCAGTCGGATATCCAAATGAACGTCCAAGTTTACGTCCCTGAACCACGATCCCCGTTAAAGAATAATAATATCCCAGACATCTGTTGGCATCTTCAAGCCTTCCATTAAGCAGGGCATTACGGATGGTTGTGGAACTTATTGCCCCATCAGGATCCATGACTTTTTCAGACTGTTCAACAGAAAAATTGTACATTTTAGCACATTCCAGGATTTTATTCAGATCTCCTGCTTTGTTTTTACCAAAATGGTTATCGTATCCGACAATAAGATGTTTAACCCCTATCTTTCCAACCAGAATTTCGCGTATGAAATCAGAAGCTTCCATATTGCTCAGATCTTTGCTGAAATCAATGATTATCAGGTGATCAATATGTGTCTCAGCAAGTAGCTTTTTCTTTTCTTCAAGGGTAGAAAGGAAGGAGACACCTTCGGCGTTTTTTTCAAGCACCAGCCTGGGATGTGGATTGAATGTTATGACAACTGATTCTCCCCCGGTTTTTACTGCTCTTAAAACAAGTTGGTCGAGAAGGTGCCTGTGTCCAATGTGAACACCATCAAAAACTCCGATTGTGACAACAGGATGAATCAGATCAAGATCTTCATATCCCTCATTAATTATCATTCTTTCCCATTTTGCGGCTGTAAATTTAGTAAAGCCTGTGAAAACCTAATTAATAAATGATTTAGTTTTCGTAATTTTATAAAAAGTAACCGATTTAATTATCATGACTCCTGCTAAATTCTATTTATCCGACCCGTGGCTTGAGCCATTCAGGGATATTATTGATAGCCGGATTAATAAATGCACTTTAAAGGAATTGCATCTTGCCGGTAAAGGAAAGCTCAAAGAGTTTGCAATGGGTCATTATTATTATGGCCTTCATCGTGATCAGGAGAGTTGGGTTTTCAGGGAATGGGCACCCAATGCTGAGGTAATTTTCCTGATAGGTGTATTCAGCAACTGGAAGGAAAAGGATACATACAAACTTAGAAGAATTAATGAATATGGTGACTGGGAAATAAAATTACCTGGTGAAGCATTAAATCATGGTGATCTATATAAGCTCTCACTTCACTGGAAAGGAGGAAAAGGGGAAAGAATCCCATCATATGCAACACGCCTTGTTCAGGATGATAAAACTAAGATATTCACAACCCAGATATGGAATCCTGAAAAACCCTACAGGTGGCAGGTTGAAGATTTTATACCACCCGTTACTTCTCCAATTATTTATGAGGCGCATATAGGAATGGCCACTCAGGAAGAAAAGCTCGGAACCTACCATGAATTTGCTGAGAATGTACTGCCTGTAATTATAAAATCAGGATACAATACCATTCAGCTTATGGCAATTCAGGAGCATCCATTTTACGGATCGTTTGGCTATCATGTTTCAAGTTTCTTTGCTGCCTCATCAAGGTTTGGTACTCCTGAGGACCTTAAGGGTCTGATCGACAAAGCCCATTCCGCCGGAGTCAGGGTGATTATGGACCTTGTCCACTCACATTCAGTAAAAAACGTCAATGAGGGGCTGGGGTTGTTTGACGGAACTCCTGGTCAGTACTTTCACACAAATGAAAGAAGAAATCATATTGCATGGGATTCATTATGTTTTGATTACGGGAAAGATAATGTTCTGCATTTCCTCTTGTCGAACTGCAGGTACTGGCTCGAAGAGTATAAATTCGATGGATTCCGGTTCGATGGTGTTACAAGCATGATTTATTATAATCATGGACTTGAAAAGAGTTTTACCTCTTATAATGATTATTTCGATGGAGGGCAGGATATTGATGGCCTGGTTTATCTCTATCTTGCTAATAAATTAATCCACGATTTCAAACCTGGAGCATTGACTGTTGCCGAAGAGATGAGCGGAATGCCCGGACTTGCAGCTGAAACTGGCAGAAAAGGTTATGGTTTTGATTACAGGCTATCGATGGGGGTTCCGGATTTATGGATAAAACTTGTAAAAGATACTCCTGATGAAAACTGGGATATTGGGCACCTGATACATGAGCTGACCCAGCACAGGCCTGAAGAAAAAATAATCTCGTATTGTGAATCGCACGACCAGGCTCTTGTCGGCGATAAAACCCTGATATTCCGGATGCTGGACGCTGAGATGTACACAGGAATGACAAAATCATATCACAGCTTTACCATGGATCGCGGAATTGCCCTTCATAAAATGATAAGGCTCCTCACATTCAGTACTTCAGGAGGGGGATACCTGAATTTTATGGGAAACGAGTTTGGCCATCCTGAATGGATAGATTTTCCCCGCGATGGGAATAACTGGAGCTATAAATATGCACGCCGGCAATGGCATCTCGCATATGATGAAGATCTTAAATACTCTTACCTTCTTAAATTCGATAATGCCATGGTGAGTATGCACAAGGAATACAAATTCCTTGATGTACCCGGCGTTTTCAGGATTTACGAGAATAATTATGATAAAGTAATAGCTTTCACCCGAGGGGATCTGCTGTTTCTATTTAACTTCCATCCTGTTAATTCATTCACAGATTACGGAATTCCGGTAAAAGGTAAGTTCAGAATCATTCTTGATTCTGATGATCCGGAATTTGGTGGTTTCGACAGAGTAAACAGAAATTCCTACTATACATCAGCCAGAAAAACAGAAAAGCCGACTCTTGATCAGCCTTTCTATCTTTACCTATATCTCCCGTCGCGCAGTGCTCTTGTTCTGAGAAAGGAACAAGTAAAGAAAGCCACGGATATTTAATCAATCCACCTCAACAGGTAGAAATCCTGTTTGTGAGGAAGGTCTTTATGTTTGGGATAAATCCTTATCCCATAGAAAAATGTTCCGGCTTTTTCAGGAACAAGGTTAGCCCTGAACAGACATTTACCGCTTTTACTGCTTATAAGTTTAAATTCCTGGCTGTCAACAAATTCATATTCACCACTTTTATTCAGATGGGTGAACACAAACTCAACCCCCACATAGTCTTTTGGAATTTTTTTGATATCAAGAGCTATCTCTGCCCTGTAATCATGTCCGGAGTGATAAACATTTTCATCCGGCTTTTCGAATTTATAATTAATAACTTCTATGTTATCCCATTCGTTCCTCATATTCTTTTTCCAGGATGCCATTTCTTTTGACTTCTCAAAATCGTTCGCAGTGAGATATTTATTCCTTGCCCATAATTTCATATAATACTTTTCTATATAGTCATCAAGCATCCTTTTCATGGTAAATTCTGGAGCTATCCTGACCATGGTATTTTTAATGTGGCTAATCCATTCAACCGGAATACCCTGATCATTAAATGAATAATATGCCGGAACAATTTCAAATTCAAGCATATTATAAATGGTTTCTGCATCGACATCATCCTGAAGTTCCTGGCTGTTAAATGTTCTCTTCATTGGAAGAGCCCAGCCTGCAAAGGCGTGGTAGCCTTCTACCCACCAGCCATCAAGAACACTGAAATGAAGCGTACCGTTCATAACCGCTTTTTCACCGCTTGTTCCTGAAGCTTCAAGTGGCCTTGTGGGAGTATTAAGCCAGATATCAACACCTCTTACAAGGTTTTTGGCAAGCGTGGCATCATAATTCTCCAGGAAAGTTACTTTTCCTGCAAATTGCGGCAGTTGGGATACTTCAAAAACTCTTTTGATAAGGTCCTGTCCGCCTCCGTCATGAGGATGTGCTTTCCCGGCAAAAATAAACTGAACTGGCCTGTCAGGGTCATTTACTATTTTTGCAAGCCTGTCGAGATCCCTGAATAACAAAGATGCCCTTTTGTAGGTAGCGAACCTCCTTGCAAATCCTATTGTAAGTGCTTTGTCATTAAGATGAGTACTTATATTCAGCAATGTCCGGGGACTGACATGCTTTTCCATCATCTCCGACTGCAACCTCTTTCTGATATTTATAAAGAGGTTTTTTTTAAGCCTGGTTTTCACCTCATATACCTTCTTATCTTCCAGGTTATACAGTTTTTCCCACTGGCTTCTGTCAGTCTGATCAAAGTTTACACTTCCCGTAAGCTTTTTATAAATCTCCTGCCATTCCGGTGCAATCCATGTCGGGTAATGAACACCGTTAGTTACATAGCCAATGTAAAGCTCTTCTTTCAGATATCCTGGCCACAGTTTGTTGAATAATCCCTGGGTAACCTTACCATGAAGCTTGCTTACCGCATTTAATTCCTGCGACATATGAGTTGCCAGAAAGCTCATATTGAATTTTCTATCCACATCACCCTCACAGCGTCCCAAAGCCATCATTTCATCCCAGGTAATATTTAATCGTGTGTGATAGTGGGAAATGTATTTTCTGAGCAAATCCTCTTCGAAGGCATCATGTCCGGCGGGAACAGGAGTATGAGTAGTAAATAGAGTTGAAGATCTGATTGCTTCAATAGCCTGGCCAAATGTAAGATGATTATCCTCGATCAGATATCTGATACGTTCAAGGCTGATAAATGCTGAATGTCCTTCATTACTATGATAAAGATCCGTTTTCAAACCCAAAGCGGTAAGGGCTCTTATCCCGCCTATTCCGAGAATAAGCTCCTGCTTCAAACGATTTTCGTGATCGCCCCCATAAAGATAATGGGTTATTGTCCGGTCTTCAGGTGTATTGTCTTCAAAATCAGTATCAAGAAGGTAGAGGGATACTTTACCGATTTTTGCTTCCCACACCCGTACATAGACATTTCTACCTGGCCATACTATTGTAACTAAAAGATGCTTACCGCTGGCATCCTTAACAGGACTTATCGGAATACGGGAGAACTCCTCAGCTTCATAAATTGTAAGCTGTTCTCCTTTTGGACCGAGTTTTTGCTTGAAATATCCGAACCTGTAGAGCAAGCCAACTCCTGTAATGTTTACGTTCGAATCGCTCGCCTCCTTAAGATAATCACCCGCAAGAATTCCAAGACCACCCGAATAGATCTTCAGGCAGGTGTGAATTCCAAACTCCATGCTGAAATAGGCGACTGATGGTTTTTCTTTATCAACAGGCCTGTTCATGTAGGCCTTGAATATGCTATATATATTCTCCAGATCTGCCACGAATTCCTCATCGTCTTCCAGAACAAGCAACCTCTTATAATCAATCTTTTCAAGAAGCAATCTGGGATTGTGAAGAACCTCCTCCCAGAGAGAAGGATCCATCCTCCTGAACAGCGATTCAGCTTCAGGATTCCATGACCACCACAGGTTATTGGCCAGTTCCTTCAAGGTCAGCAGTTTGTCTGGCACATCACTCTGAACATATATATCTTTCCAGACAGGAATTTGATGTGGCTTTCTAATCTGTAAACCGGGTGCTTCAACAAACTGGGCAAATTCCCTTGGTTCATCCCTTCTTTCACTGCTATGGGTAAGTGCTATCTCATAAGCCTCAAAATAGTGTTTAACGAGATTGTACCACATCGCTATTCGTGAAATTTCATGAGCCTTAATTCTTGCTGCTTTTACATCATCATCTGAAAGGTCGATGAATTTATTGATGAATTCCTTTATTTCAGTAACTACTTTAGATTCATTATCATCTGTTCTCTCTATTATGGCAATTCCGTTACCGGGGTTATTGAAATACTTCCTTACCCAAAGGCCAAATCCTGAAAGCGATGTAGTTACTGTCGGAATCGAGAACATTAAGCTTTCCAGAGGTGTATATCCCCACGGTTCATAATATGAAGGAAATACCGACAGGTCAAATCCGATAAGCAGGTCGTAGTATGAAAGGTTAAAAATACCGTCATTCCCATTGAGATATGAAGGAGCAAAAATGATCTTAACCTTCTGGTCCTGATTATTTGTAAGGCCATGGTCCTTTATACTCTGAAGCACCGGATCACTCGATGGATAGTGCAGGCTATGAGTGAGATATCTGTCAGTTCCTGTAGCTGAACCATTATTGTAAAGGACATCGATGAGATCCTGCCTCGGACCTTTATGATAGGCCGGCATAAGTATAAAAGCGACGCATTCTTTCCCGGGAGCATTATTTTTGTTAAGTTCTCCGAGAGAATTTATAAAGATATCAACCCCCTTGTTACGGAATTCATATCTTCCGCTATGTGCGATAAAAGAACAATTATCATGGAGAGGATATCCAAGAACAGCTTCCGCAACTTTTTTAAGTTTATTACGGGCTGATATTCTTTTTCCCTCAAAGGCATCATCAGGCGGAACGAAGGAATCTTCAAATCCGTTAGGAGTAATAATATCAACGTCTTTCCCCAGGAAATATGCACATTCTGTTGATGTGATTTCACTTATTGTCGTAAAAACATCAGCAACAGTGGCTGATGTCTTTTCGAGCGATTGTTTCGCAACAATATTGAACTCGCGCGATATCTGGACTGGATTGTACTCTTTCATTTTACCGTATAGCGGTTTGTAGTTGCCGGCTATACATCTTCCAAGAACAGTGGCGTGTGTTGTAAAACATGTGGCAATCCACGGTACAGATTTTTCAATGTAAAGTATCCCTGTGCCCGTCATCCACTCATGAAAATGTGCAATTATATTATGACGATCACGGTAAAATGAGGTGAAGCTTTCGATAACTTTCCCGGCTGCATAGCCGAATAGTGCAGGCTCGACGTAATCCCACTGACCTGTAATGCTGTCAAGCTTATAGGTCTCCCAGAAACTGGCAAATATCTCATTCTGCTGGCCGAAATAAGGAGTAAAATCTATTAAGAAAACAATAGGCTTGCCGGCGATGTTCCATCTTCCGGTTTTAACTCTAAGCCCGTCATTTGAAGCAAGTATCTTCCATTCTGCAAATAAGCTGTCATCAGGAATAAATTCAGGATTTGTCACCTCTTCCCGCCAAACGTCAGGACCTATGAGAATATAATTATCTCCAAGTTCATTTACAATATTCAGAGCTTTCGTCGAAATAACAGTGTGAATACCTCCAACCTTATTACAAACCTCCCAGCTGGTCTCAAAAACTAGTTCAACATTCATTATCAGATATATTGGTTCAGATTATAAATCAGAAATTATTAATGTCTTTTTGATATTTATTATTTTGAAGACTTTGTATTTTTAGAAGATCTGGGTTTTCCAGATCCTGAGGAATTTTTACCAGCCAATATTTTACCTTTAAGAGAATTCTTTTTGCCGATCAGGATTCCATTTCCAGATTTTTTTCTGCGGGAAACCTTTTTAAAATTTTCCAGCTCAGCTGTCTGCTGCTCAATTATCGATTCTTTTTCTTTGATAAGACTATTCAGCTTGGATATCTCATTATTTTCAATTATATCCGGAACAAACCTCTTGACCCTGATTTCAAAATCGCTTAAAACGTTCATATAATTCATAAATGCATCATATGGGGTATCGTAAGGATTGAAATAGGCATGAACAGCTCCGTCAGAAAAGAATTTCGTAGCCATGTAATAAAAATGGTCGCTTGCCTGGAGATATTCCCAATCCTTCATAATCTGCTTATCTCCGCATTTTCTGACTTTATCTGTAAGTTCATAGAGTTTATCAAGGGCAGCTACCTGCAGTTCATTCCCGTGCCAGGCTGTAATATCACGTTCTTCATCGGCCCATGAAATCGGTGAAGGGATGCTGATGGCAGAAACCGGTTGAAGATTTTCTGTAACTTCTGTCGGTGTCATGAACTTATAAGGAGTCTTTTTTAAGATCGATCCTGGCAGGTGTTCAAGGAAATCGAATATTCCGGTATTCTTCTTATTGTGTTCCCCAAATGTTTCATAATCAAGAAAAACATTGATCAGTTCACTTTTGGGGGCAAGCTTATTCAACCATGAAGCGTATTTGTCAGAAGTTAATGGCCACTCGCTCCAACCGCGGTTTGAGAATCTGAAAGCAATATCATCACTCAGAACGAAGTTCCTAAGAAGCACTTTAAGCCGTGGGTTTATTGAGTTACAGTACAGAAAATTAGGACTCTTCCACCCAAGGACGTGCTTGGCGCCTTCTGTAAGCATGGCTTTGTAACCCATATCTGCCACCCATGAACCTATCAGGTCTGAATAGATCAATTCGGTGTTCCTGAATGATGTGGGTTCCACTGCCAGAAATTCCTTAACCATGGCCTTATGGGCAATTACCTGGTGTTCAAATTCAGTCCTTGTCTTTATCGACGCAAGGGAATGCGATTCCGTTTCAGCAAGGAACTCAACCATACCTGTTTCGGCTAGTTTTCTGAAGGAATCCAGCACTTCAGGAGCATAAAGACGAAACTGGTTTATTACCAGGCCGGTCAGCGAAAAAGTAACTTTAAACTTCCCTTTGTGTTTCAGAATTTGATCGAGAATAATTTCATTAGCAGGAAGATAACAATTCTCTGCCACCTTTCTCATTATGGATTCATTTGAGAAGTCATCATAATAATAATGGTCATGACCAAGATCAAAGAATCTGTACCTTTTTAGCCTGAAAGGCTGGTGAACCTGAAAATAAAAGCAAATTGCTTTT
>Ga0208980_10000344_pt1 | contig 25498 bp, 19 predicted proteins | sample WetSurMetagenome_3_FD_187993 | JGI IMG/M metagenome (GOLD analysis project Ga0208980, IMG submission 187993) | Wetland microbial communities from Twitchell Island in the Sacramento Delta, sample from surface sediment Aug2011 Site A1 Bulk (version 2) | ecosystem: Environmental > Aquatic > Marine... | reverse complement strand
GGATTGCTGGGACCGTGGACGTCCCAATTCATCCACAGTGCTGAAACGGATCACAGCGGCGGATACATCCCATGCCTGTCTCCATGTCGGATTCGAGCAATGTCCCCGGGCAGCAGCTGAGCACAGCTGCCGGCGCGCCCGCGTCCGCTGCGCGAATACTTATTGCGGATGAGGATGGGGTTGTCCGGGATATCCTGGCCCGCAAGCTCATCAGCCAGGGGTATCTATGCCAATGCTGCGCGGATACAGAGGCGGCGCTGGCGCTTCTATCCGGCCAAAAATTTGACCTGGTATTGACAGGTCTTCTGACGGCGGCGAAAGGCGGCAGCGCCCTCTTAAAGGAGGCGATGCGAACTTGCCCCGATACCGCTGTGGTTCTGCTCACATCCGTCATGGATATAGAGGTAGCCGTCAGTTCCCTGAAAGAGGGTGCGTACGACTACATTACCAAACCGTTCAGCCTGGACGAAATGTCCATACGCATATCCCGCGCACTCGAGAAACGCAGGTTGCTGCTTGAGAACCAGCTCTATCAGCGAACTTTGGAGGAGCAGGTCGCCCATCGCACCCACCAGCTCAGGGAAGCCTTGGGAGTCCTGGAACAGACCTACCATTCAACGCTTGTCGCCCTGAGCAAGGCGCTGGACAGCCGGGATGCCGACCCGGACGGATATTCGCTGCGTGTGACGGCTTTAACGGCGCGCCTGGCCCTGCAAATGGGCCTAAGCGAACCGGAAATCAGGATTATAGAAAAGGGCGTACTGCTGCACGATATTGGGAAAATCGGCATACCCGATACATTGCTGCGCCGGCCCGGGCCGCTGACTGAAAGAGAGCGTCGCCTGATGAACAGGCACCCCGAAGTCGGCTACCGAATCCTGAGCAGCATCGGGTTCCTGAAGGGAGCCGCACAACTGGTGCTGCATCATCATGAGCTCTATGACGGAACAGGGTATCCCCGTGGTTTGAAGGGAGAAGCGATCAACCTGGGTGCACGGATTTTTGCCGTGGCAGACGCTCTGGAAAATTTAACATCCAATCATCCATCCCGGGCTGCCTTAAGCATTGATGATGCCGGCAGGGAAATTGAAAAAGCGTCGGGAGCACAACTCGATCCATCGATTGTTAAGAAGTTCCTGACCATACCGGTTTCGGAATGGAAGATGATTTACCAGGAAATCGCCGCCAATGGTAAAAATGCCGATTTCCTGCGCCGCAATTACGCCTCCGGCCTTGCTTTTTGATCAGCTGAATCCGCCTGCCTTTGGCCCTCCAGGATTCAAAGATTGCTATAATCCCTTTAAGGGGAGGATACCCTATGGGCGAGGATAAATTTCATCTGCCGGTTTTTGCAGCTTCAAAATCACCTGGAAAGGCGATTCCTGTGGCGACCGATCCGGTCTGCGGCATGAAGTTCGCCCCCGAGAGGGCAGCCGGGAAAATGGAATACCGGGGACAGGTCTACTATTTCTGTAATCCATCGTGCCTCGAGAGGTTCCGCTCGGACCCGGAAAAATATCTGTCACCCGCCCGTCCCTCTATGGAAGAAATGGCTCCGCAGCCTGATAAGCAGGAGGCGGGCAGAATCTATGTCTGCCCGATGGATCCCGAGGTTCGGCAAAGCACACCGGGTTCCTGCCCAAAATGCGGAATGGCGCTTGAGCCGCAAGTTGTCAGCCTTGAAGATGAGGAAAATCCGGATCTTATTGCCATGAAAAACAGGTTCCGGGTAAGTCTCATTCTGACTGCCCCGATTCTGTTGCTTGCCATGGGCGAAATGTTCCTCAAGACCAAACTTCAGGGAGGGGTGTGGCTCCAGTTTGTTCTGGCAACTCCGGTTGTGCTATGGGGCGGATGGCCCTTTTTCCAGAGGGGCTGGAGGTCGTTAGCGAACCGCAGCCTGAATATGTTTACTCTCATCGCGCTGGGTACAGGCACTGCCTATGTCTACAGCGTATTTGCCACGCTGCTGCCGGAACTGCTGCCGGAATCGTTTCGCGGTCACCACGGCAAACCGGAGGTCTATTTCGAGGCCGCAGCCGTTATTACGACTCTTGTTCTTCTGGGACAGGTTCTTGAGCTTCGCGCCCGCAGCCGGACCGGCAGCGCCATCCGGGCATTGCTGGGACTTGCTCCCAAGACGGCACGGATTGTGGACGGCAACGGATCCGAGCGGGACGTCCCTCTGGACCAGATAAAACCCGGGGATCAATTGCGCGTTCGTCCCGGTGAAAAGGTGCCCGTGGATGGAAAGATCATGGACGGAGGCAGCTTCGTTGACGAATCCATGGTCACCGGCGAACCGATTCCCGTGGAAAAAATGAAGGGAAGCAAAGTGACGGGCGGAACCGTCAACGGCAATGGTAGCTTTGTTATGGTGGCCGAAAAGGTGGGGAGCGATACGCTTCTTGCCCACATCGTCCGAATGGTTCATGAAGCACAACGCAGCCGCGCGCCGATCCAGAGACTGGCCGACAAAGTGTCCTCCTGGTTTGTTCCGGCGGTCGTTTTGGTGTCTGTGGCAACATTCCTTATCTGGGGATGGATTGGACCGGAACCCCGTTGGGTTTATGGTCTGGTCAGCGCAGTGGCCGTGCTGATTATCGCGTGCCCCTGCGCCCTCGGGCTGGCGACGCCGATGTCCATAATGGTAGGCACGGGGAGGGGCGCAAGGGCAGGAGTGCTGATTAAAAATGCCGAAGCTCTTGAACTGCTGGAGAAGATCGATACTCTGGTCTTCGATAAGACAGGCACTCTTACCGAGGGAAAGCCCAGGCTGATTTCCATAGCAGGATCGGCAGCATGGACGGAAGCCGAGCTGCTGCGCCTATCCGCCAGCCTTGAACAGGGAAGCGAGCACGCACTTGCGGCAGCAGTTTTGTCCGCAGCGGCAGACCGGCGGCTGCCCCTCTCCAAAGCTAATGAATTCCGTTCTGTCGCCGGCAAGGGGATCCAAGGCGTCGTGGACGGGCACAGAATGGTCATCGGCAATAGGGCAATGCTTGAGCAGATAGCCGCGCAAGCCGGGGAGCTTTCCGGGAAAGCGGAGGAATTGGAAAGGAACGGCCAGACTGTAATGTATGTCTGGATTGACGACGCTCCTGCCGGGCTTCTGGGAGTTTCGGACCCGATCAAGCCGTCGGCGGAAGAGGCTGTCGAGGAATTGCACAGACAGGGTGTCCGCATGGTTATGTTGACCGGGGACAGCAAGACCGCGGCGGAAAATGTTGCCCGGCAGCTGAAAATTGACACGGTCGAAGCCGAAGTGTCTCCGGACCGGAAAGGTGAAATTATCCGTCAGCTGCAGTCCCAGGGCAGGCGGGTGGCTATGGCGGGGGACGGCATCAACGACGCTCCTGCGCTGGCCCGCGCACATGTGGGGATTGCAATGGGAACCGGGACCGACGTGGCGATTCAGAGCGCCGGCGTCACCCTCCTCAAAGGCGACCTGCGTGGCGTTGTGCGTGCGCGGAAATTGAGCCGTGCTGTGATGAGAAACATACGGCAGAATCTGTTTTTCGCGTTCCTGTACAATACGCTCGGATTGCCTGTCGCGGCCGGTGCGCTCTATCCCGTTTTTGGATTGCTGCTGAACCCGATGATTGCCAGCGCCGCCATGACCTTCAGTTCGGTTTCCGTCATCAGCAACGCCCTTAGGTTGCGAAAGATCGACCTGTGATTCGGGATTCGAATTACAAATCAGTCTTTGGGTGCCTGCCAGACGTAAATATTCTGTGCCACCTCCGGTTCCAGAGCGATCTCGGTTTCCTCACACTGCACGACACAGGCAGGCCACTTCTGAATGAGCTTCAGCGCCACGCCCGGTGTGATGCCCAGGGCTGAGAGCTTCACAAGCCGGGAGTGATCGCGCGTCGAGAAATATGCCACACGCGCAGATTCGCCGACACGCAACTGGTTACAGGGAACCACGAGCGGCTTCAACTCGTCCCTGGCCTGCCGGCAGCAGTCTCCTTCAGGTATCGGCTTGTTGTGAGGGCAATAACGCGGGTGCCCAAGCAGGGTGCAGATAGAGTTCGTGATCCCTTCGGCCAGCAGATGCTCGTATTCGCAAGCCGCAGCCTCGCTGTCGTCAACGTGCGAACCAAGAACATCGCAGATCAGCCTTTCCGCAAGGCGGTGGCGGCGGATGATCTGTTCCGCCTGGATACGGGCTTCAGGCAGCAACCGGACACGCCCGGAAGCGTCGATGGCAAGGAGCCCTCCGGCCGCAAGTGTCTGGAGAAGTTCGCCGGACACCGGCTTTGCTGCATTCCGGACAACCTGATCCACGGTGGCCGTTCCCTGTTCCTGCAAGGTCCAGACGGTTTCGAGCACTTCCGCAATTTCCTCTGATATTATGTTTTCCATGGCCAATCCCATCATGCGGGCTAGTTAAACTGTATGTTGAACGCTCTCAAAATCCAGCCGACAACAGCGCCCACCATAATTGAAAACGGGACAATAAATCCCGTAATTGCGAGCGCCCGTTTCAGTCCCTGCTCCTTGATGATCATGAGGAAACTGGCCAGGCAGGGCACGAACAGCGTAAGCACGATCATGCTGACCACGATCTGCTGCCCGTTCAGCATTCCTTCTCTGGCAAGGTCGTAGAGCCCTGCCGCTCCGTAATCGCGCCGCAGGAATCCCAGAAGAAATATGCCTGCAGCTTGAGAGGGAAGGTGCAGCAGACCGCCCAGGACTGGTTCCATCGCCGCCTGTATCCACATAAGCAGGCTTTTTCCCATTAAGTGAATGGTGTCCAACAGGAAAAGGAGAAGCGTTCCAATCAGGAACAGGGGCACGGCTTCTTTCAGGTACCATTGAATTCGGTACCAGGTTTTAAGCAAGACATTTTTGAATTGCGGTATCCGGATAGGCGGGATCTCGAAAATAAATTCGCCGGGTTTGCCGGGGATGATCCTCGATGCGAGGTAGCCGACGAGCAAAAGTTGAGAAGCCACCACTCCAAGGACTATGAGCGTCGCCTTCCGCGATATGCCGGAGGCAATCCCCAGAAGCACGCCCAGCTGAGCAGAACAGGGGATCCCCAGAGCGAGAAGCAGTATGGCGATGAGCCTCTCCCGTTTGGAGTTGAGGATTCGTGTGGACATCGTTGCCATCGTGCCGCATCCGAAACCCAGAACCATCGGCAGGACCGCCTTGCCGTTCAGTCCCATAACCCTCATCAGCCGGTCCGAAAGAATGGAAAGCCTCGGCAGGTAACCGCTGTCCTCGAGCAGTCCGAATGCGATAAAAAAAGCTCCAACGACCGGCAGGACGATTCCCAGAGCGTAGGTCAATCCCATGGATACAAGGCCATACTTGCCCGCGATCAGCTGCGAGAAAAATCCCGGGGAAAGCAGCGTTTGCAAATAGGGGATAAGATGCCGGCCGAACAGCACGTCTTCCAGGAGACCGACGAAAATCTGCGCGCCGGTATAGCCGACGAATTCATAGAGCAGCAGAAGCACGACCAGGAGTATCGGAATTCCGGTTGATGCGCGCCGCGTCAGGATTCCCAGTTCGTGGGCAAAACTCCGGCTTCTTAAAAGCAGTACGCCCAGGGGCACAAGAATGGGAGCGATGAAAAGCAGGAAGTGGATTGCTGCAGGAATGAGCCCGTATTCGAACCGTCCTTGCGGATTTTTCTCCAGCAGGACGCTTCGAATCAAGCTATGCCCAGGATAGCTCGCGCTTATGGCTGCTTCCAGGCGATTCCCGGCCATCTGAATTATGGCAGTATAAGGCGTCGGGATATGTAGAAGGCCCCCGATTTCATTCCAGGCGAAGAGGAATAGCCCGAAAATCAGCAGGCTCATCCAGAAGCGCTGAAGGCCTCCGTTTTTTTCCAGGAAGCGGATTTGCCTCTTTTTTTTATACGAGGGCACCAGCTGGTCAAGCAACCTGTTTCTGGCTTCCGCGATCTCCCGGGCCGGGCTGGTATGGGCTGCGGCACGAAAAGCCGTTTGCCATTCCTGCAGACGGGTGAATGCTTCAGCGCCTATGGATTCGGCGATTGTTTGTATAAGCTCCCGGTCCGCTTCCGCCATCCACTCGACCGAAAGCAGGGTAGGGGCAGCCAGGCTGTCCGGCGAGAGGCCGCTCTTTTCGCCGGCATGCAGGTCGCGAAGTGGATTGCGGGGCCTTTCTGCGGTCTGTATCGCATTCAGCAGCTGCTTCCTTCCCCTGGAATAAATAGCTACGGTTTCCACCACAGGCACGGAAAACAGCCTCGACAAACCTTCGGAATCGATCTCGATACCCCGTTCCTCGGCTTCATCGATCATGTTCAGGACGAGAACCAACGGGATTCCAAACTCCACAAGCTGCGAAGTGATCAGCAGCGTGCGGCGCAGGTTTTTGGCGTCAGCGACCTGAACGATCACATCCGGTTTTTCGCGCAGAAGAATCTCGCATGCGACCCGCTCATCCTCCGACTGCGGAAGAAGACTGTTCACACCGGGCGTGTCTATGATCTGGTAGCTTTTTCCTCCGATCTGCATCCTGCCCCGGGATACCTCCACGGTTGTTCCGGGGAAATTGGAAACCAGCACATAGTTGCCTGTCAACATTCTGAAAATAACAGACTTGCCTACATTGGGATTCCCCACCAGAACCACTTTTTTCGAATCGGAACGGATTGCCGCCATGCCTGAATTGAGCCTTCCTGAAAGTCGATTTCAATCAAAACTAACGATAATAGCAGAAGCCCCGGGAATTTGCGATTGACGATTTACGATTTACGATTTGAAACAGAATTTTCCGGTCGGTCTTTAAAATCAGCCGGGCGCCTCATTTCCATGGGCTGAACAGAACCGTGAGCCTATTTCCGCCAATCCCTAGTCCATTCAGAGCGTCGATCCATTCCTGTAGAATGGCCGTCCTCGTGGTATGTTTTAATTCGTCAATCGTCAATCGTAAATCGTCAATCTGTCTGGAGGCTGTGGTGAGCCGGACGATTCTGCACGTCGACATGGATGCCTTCTATGCGGCAGTGGAGCAGAGGGATCATGCCGAACTCAGGGGCAAGCCGGTTATTGTAGGCTCGGATCCCAAGCAAGGCAAAGGTCGCGGAATCGTCGCGACCTGCTCCTATGAGGCGCGGAAGTTCGGCGTCCATTCCGCACAGCCCATATCGCAGGCCTGGAAACTTTGTCCGCAGGGCATTTATGTGCGGCCCGACATGGAAAAATACGCCCGGGCTTCCTCATGCGTCATGAGCACTCTGCTTGATTTTACCGACATGCTGGAACAGGTAAGTATTGATGAAGCCTTCATGGATGTTACTGGGAGCGCAAAGCTCTTTGGTGCAGGGCCGGAGATTGCACAAAGAATCAAGTCCAGGATCAGGGATGAACTGCAGTTGACGGCATCCGTCGGAGTTGCTGGAAATAAATTTATCGCGAAGATAGCCTCCGATTTAAAAAAACCGGATGGACTGGTTATTGTGAGCCCGGGCAGCGAGAGGGAATTTTTGTCGCCACTCCCCATTGGCCGGTTGTGGGGGGTCGGGCCCAAAACCGAAGCCGGCCTGAAAAGCATGGGACTGGACCGGATCGGCCAGCTTGCGGACATGGAATTCAGCGAATTGTCCTCGCGGCTCGGGAAGATCGGATCCCACCTCTGGCAGCTTTCACGGGGGATCGATGATCGGGATGTCGTCCCCGAAGATGGATTCAAGTCCATCGGGCATGAAATCACATTCGAGTCGGACACCGCCGACCAGGCGCTGCTGGACAGGATGCTGCTGGATCTATCCGAAAGGGTGGCTCGAAGGCTTCGGGCTCAGGGGGCCCGGGCTCGGACTGTCGCCATGAAGTTTCGCGAAGCGGACTTCTCAACTTTCACCCGGCGGATTACGCTAAACGAATCCGTGGACACATCGGAAAAAATCTACCCCGTTGCGCGAAAACTAATGAAGTCCCTCATGCACGAGGGCATCCTGGTCCGGCTTATCGGCGTGTATGCCAGCAACCTGGAGTTCGGCACCGAAGCGAAGCAGATGTCCCTGTTCGAGCCGGCTTCCCAGAAGGACCGGAAACTGGCAGCAGCGCTGGATGACATTGCCCAAAGATTCGGCGATCGGGCCATTACGCGCGCCACACTCGTATCTGCAAAGAAGTCGGGAAAAGAGTAAAAGCAGGGAGGGCTGTCCTGAATGGACTCGGCTTTGTCTTTTCCCGCGCATACATTGCAGGCTTGATGCTATTATTAAAAATTTGACCCTAGGGAGAAGGAATGCCGGGAGCCGCATTCAGGGCCATAATAATTGGGTATCTGTTCCTGCAGGCGGCCCTCGTCTACCCGGACGATAATTCGTTCTTTGCGGCGAGACGCGAAGCACTGATGAAGCGTATTGAAGGATCGGTAGCGGTCCTGGCAGGAGCGGCGGATACGCGCGCCTATGCCTCGTTCCGGCAGGATAACAACTTTTATTATCTCACGGGTGTGGAAACCCCCAACGCTCTTCTGCTGATCGACGGCGGGATACACAAATCTATCCTGTTTCTGCCTCCCAGGAACCCCGATACTGAGCGATGGGAGGGTCCCGGCCTTTTTGCCGGACCGGAGGCGCGGAGGGAAACCGGCATCGATGAAGTCCTCGAATTGTCGCGTTTCAGAGATGAGCTGGAAAAGCGCAAGGAGACGCTTCGCATTCTATACGCTCCCCTTTCGCCCGAGGAAACGGCGGCAACCAGCCGGGATAGGGCTCTGAAGCATGACTCCGCACGGCAGAATGACATCTGGGACGGACGAATCAGCCGGCAGGAAGCGTTTGATAAAAGCCTTCAGGCAAGGCTTGGCGCTTTGGTCCGCATCAAGGACCTTTCCCCGATCCTGGATGATATGCGGCGTGTGAAGGACGCCCAGGAGGTCGATCGCCTGCGGGAGGCCGGGCGCATCGGGGCGAAGGGTTTAAAGGAAGCCATACGCTCCGCCAGGCCGGGCATGTACGAATTTCAGTTGGCGGCCCTGGCGCAGTTTATTTTTTCGTGGCGCGGGGCACAGGGACCGGCGTTTTTCCCGATCGTAGGTTCAGGACCCAACTCGTGTCTTTTGCATTACAATAAGAACGGACGCAAAATGGCGGCGGGCGATGTCGTGGTCATGGACTTCGGAGCGGACTACCGGTATTACCAGTCTGATATCACGCGATCCTTCCCGGTTTCGGGCAAGTTCAGCGAGGAACAGGCCCGCATCTATCAGGTTGTCCTCGATGCTCAGAAGGCTGCGCTTCAAAGAATCCGTCCCGGCGCAACCTTTGCCTCTCTCGGCGAGGCGGTGAGGGAAGTGCTTGGCCGGCACGGTTACGCGGATCTGCTGACCCACGGCGTAAGTCATTACGTAGGGATGTCCACCCATGATGTAGGGGAAGCGCAACCCTTCGAGCCGGGCGTTGTTATTACGATAGAGCCCGGCGTTTACATGCCGGAAAAAAACCTCGGGATCCGCATCGAGGATACCGTTCTGGTGAAAAAGGACGGATATGAGATCCTTACCGGCGAAGTGCCGAAGGAAATCGCTGAAATCGAGGCTTTGATGTCCGGGAAGGGCATCGACGAAGCAATCACCGATTGAGGATGGACGTTCGTGGTCATCCCAATCCGGAGATCGATCCGAGGTGGCAAAAGGTTGCCATCGGGAAATTGCCCCAATTGGAGATTCGTCATTCGATAATACAGGTTCAAGCATGATTCAGACCTTTCAAGAAAAAGATAAAGCCAAACTGTTCTCCCGCCTGGAAAGCCGGAAATTCCTGGTGTCCAGCGAAATAGCCGGCACCGTGCGGGAAATCATCTCTCAGGTGCGCCGGGAAGGGGACAAGGCTCTCCTGAAATTTACAGAACAGTTTGACAGGATCAAGATGACAGCCCGGCAAATGCGAGTCCGGCCGCAAATGCTTCGCGCGGAAGCAAAGAAAGCTGACCCGGATCTCCTGCGTGACCTGGAAAAGGCTATCTTCAACATCCACGCCTATCATGCAAGGGAGGTGCAGAAATCATGGGAATACAGCAAGCGGGGAGTCGTGTTGGGACAGAGAATACTGCCCCTGGATAGTGTTGGAGTCTACGTGCCGGGAGGTACCGCGGCCTATCCTTCCACCGTACTAATGAATATAATTCCGGCCAAGATTGCCGGTGTCCGCCGCATCGTGGTGGTGACGCCGCCGGGCACCTTCCAGCAGCATCCCATAATTGCCGCAGCCTTGCGCGAACTCAATGCGACCGAGGTGTACCTGGCCGGAGGAGCCCAGGCCATAGCCGCTCTTGCTTTTGGCACCGAAACCGTCCCCCGCGTCGACAAAATTGTCGGCCCGGGCAATGCCTACGTGACTGCAGCCAAACGCGAGGTCATCGGGCAAGTCGATATCGATATGATCGCCGGGCCCAGCGAAGTGGTCATCCTTGCCACGGCCGAATCCAATCCGCGCTTCATTGCGGCCGACATGCTTTCGCAGGCCGAGCACGACGAAGCGGCCTGCTCCATCTGCTTCACGGATTCTCTTCCCCACGCCATGATGGTGCGGCGCGAAATGGAAGCGCAGATGAAATCGCTGCAGCGCAAGGAAATTGCGCAGAAATCTCTGGAAAACTACGGCGCAATTGTCGTTATGGAGAGCTATCTGGAAGCCATCCACTGGATCAATGAGATTGCTCCGGAGCACCTGGAAATTTTTTCGAGCGTGCCCATGTCGGCCATAGATAAGGTGCGGAATGCCGGATCCATATTTTACGGCGACTATTCCCCGGAGGCGGTCGGGGATTATTTCGCCGGCAGCAATCATGTGCTTCCTACGGGAGGGACGGCACGCTTCTACTCGCCGCTTGGCGTCTACCATTTCCAGCGCAGGACGGGCATAATCCGATATACGAAAGAGGAACTGTCCCGCACCTGGAAATCCATCGATGCCCTGGCGCGCGCCGAAGGTCTGGATGCGCACGCGCAATCGGTGTGCATCCGGCAAAAATTCCCGAAATCCAGATCGGGCAAGGGTGTGCAGCCGTGAAAAAAAATTCCCCTCTCTATGGAGTAAAATCTCAGGTCTTGAAGGTACCTGCGTACACGCTGCGCGCGCACGAAGCGGAGATCAAGCTGAACCAGAACGAGAACCCCTTTGATTTTCCGGAAGACCTCAAGGAGGAAACCTTCCGGCGCTACAAAGAGCGCCAGTGGTCGCGCTACCCGGATTTTGTCCCCGACTCGCTCCGGCAGCGCCTGGCGGAGTTTGCCGGCTGGCAAAAGGACGGCGTCCTGGTCGGCAACGGGTCCAACGAACTGATCCAGGCCTCGCTGATGGTGCTGATCAAGCCGAGGTCGCGAGTGGCGATTCCCTATCCGACCTTTACGGTCTACCGCCTGATCTCGACTGTTCTGGGCGCCAAGGTCGTCGGCATTCCGCTCAATCCGGACATGAGCTACGATGTCGACGCCCTCATTTCAAAATCCGGCGAAGCCGGCGCCGGAGTCCTCATCGTGAACACGCCCAACAATCCTACCGGCACTGTGCTGCCCCAGGACGGCCTGCGGCGGATCCTGGAGCGATTCGCAGGCCACGTTCTGCTGGATGAGGCCTACTACGAGTTTCACGGCCGCACCGCCCTGGATCTGCTTCAGGATTACCCGCGGCTCATTATCACACGGACTTTCTCCAAGGCGATGGGGATGGCGGGATTGAGGGTGGGATACCTGCTCGCCCACGCGGATCTGGCCGAACAGATTTCCAAGGCGAAGCTCCCCTATAATGTCAACCAGTTCAGCCTGACTGCAGCCGAGGTGGCGCTGGAAAATCCGGAACGGTTCCGCCCGGCGATCGAGGCGGTCCTCGATGAACGGAAGCGCCTCGGAGAAGAACTCGGCCGCATCCCCGGCTTGAAGGTGTATCCCTCGGAAGCCAATTTTTTCCTCATCGAGGTCCAGGTCGCCCCCAGGGCTCTTTTCGATGACCTGTACCGACAGGGAATCCTGATACGGGATGTTTCTTCGTATCCGATGCTTTCGAAGTGCCTGCGTATCAGCGTAGGCACACGGAAGGAAAACGATCGATTACTTTCCGCGTTGCGCGCCAGCCTTGGCTAGGAATGGGAAGCGCGCAGGCGCTTGGGAACCACTATGAACGGACGAACAGCCACCATAAACCGGAAGACAAACGAGACGGATATCGCCGTCACCCTGGCCCTTGACGGAAACGGGCGGAGCGAGGTGCATACGGGCGTGCAGTTCCTGGACCACATGCTCGGCCTTTTTGCCAAGCACGGCCTGTTCGATCTTGATGTCCGCTGCAAGGGAGACCTTGGGATCGACGCGCACCACTCGGTCGAGGACATAGGCATCTGCCTGGGTTCGGCCCTGGACAAGGCGCTTGGAGACAAGAAGGGGCTGGCGCGGTTCGCGCATGCGTATTTCCCGATGGATGAAGCCCTGGTCCGCGTCGCGGTGGATCTCTCAGGCCGGCCTTTTCTGGTCTACAACGTGAAGGTGCAGAGGGAGCGCGTCGGCGAACTGGATTCCGAGCTGATCGAGGAATTCTGGAGGGCGGTTGTGGCCCACGGCCGCATGAACCTGCATATCGAGCTGCTCTATGGACGGAACACCCATCATATTTTTGAGGCCCTATTCAAAGCCGCAGCGCGCGCTTTCAGCCTTGCGACACGCATCGACTCGCGGGTCGAAGGCGTGCCGTCAACCAAAGGAGTGATTTAGCTTGGTGGATGCTTCTCGAACCGTCATCATCGACTACGGAATGGGGAACCTCCGCAGCGTGGAAAAAGCTGTGGCGGCGGTGGGCGGCTGGCCCGTTATCGCCCGGGACCCGGATTCAATCCACGGTGCGGATCGGCTGATTCTGCCCGGCGTGGGTGCGTTCGGCGATGCCATGGCGAATCTGAGGAAGCGCGGGCTGGACCACGCCATAGGCGATGCGGTGAACGCGGGCAAGCCGCTGCTTGGGCTTTGCCTGGGGCTCCAGTTGCTTTTTACGGAAAGCGAAGAATTCGGAAGCCATCAGGGGCTCGATCTGATCCCGGGCAGAGTCCGCAGGTTTGTAGAGCCGGGATTGCGCGTGCCCCATGTGGGATGGAACCAGATCGAGGAGGGCCGGCCTGATCCATTGCTTCAAGGCATACCGGATGGGAGCTATTTTTATTTCGTGCATTCTTATTATGTGGAACCCGGGAGGCCTGAAGACGTTTTGTGCTGGACAAGCTACGGCCGTCGCTTCTGCTCGATCGCCTGCCGGAACAAAACTTGGGGGGCTCAGTTTCATCCCGAAAAGAGCCAGGAAGCGGGGAGGCGCCTCCTCCGCAATTTCCTGTCCATCCAATGAAAGCCGTGGGTCGCCCGTTTGATCCCGGGGCATGAGCCGGCAGGGCTGCGCTTTGGCTTCGCGGTCCTGAATTGCATCGAGGGCGGCAACCCTGGAGTTATTGATGAAAGAGGATTTCGAACTGATACCCGCGGTGGATCTCAAGGGAGGCAAATGCGTCCGACTGCAGGAAGGTATTGCCTCGCGGTCTACGGAATATAGCGACGACCCGGTAGCGATGGCGCTTCACTGGGAAGCGCAGGGAGCGACGCGGCTTCATCTGGTGGATCTGGACGGAGCCTTCTCAGGGCAGACGGCGCATCGAGAGATCGCCAAGTCCATTTTCCGGTCGCTGAAGATCCCGGTCGAGTTCGGGGGCGGGCTGCGCACACTGGACCAGATTGAAGAGATCCTGGCTCTCGGAGCGGAGCGGGCTATCCTGGGGACCGTCGCGGCGGAGCATCCCGAAATCGTCGAAGAAGCCGTTCACCGGCACCCGGACTCCATCGTCGTCGGAATCGACGTGCGCAGCGGGAAAGTGGCTCTGCGGGGATGGTCCGATGTGACGGCGTTAACGGCTGTGGACCTCGCCCTGCGAATGAAAAGCCTCGGCGTTCGACGGGTGATTTATACCGATGTTGCGCGGGACGGGATGCTGCGTGGGGTAAATGTTGAAGAGACAGAGAACCTCTGCCTCCAATCGGGGATGCGGGTGATCGCCAGCGGCGGGGTTTCAGGGATCGATGATGTCCGGGAACTCTGGGAGCGGCGAACATGCGGGATCGAGGGCGTGATCCTCGGACGGGCCCTATACGACAGGAAGCTTGATTTCGACGATCTGCGCAAGAAAATGCTGTCCTGGGAGCCCAAGGTTTAAAAGAGATGCTTGCGAAAAGAATCATACCCTGCCTGGATGTGCGCGACGGTCGCGTGGTCAAAGGTACGCACTTCGTCAACCTGAGGGATGCCGGGGACCCGGTGGAAACGGCTGCAAGATACGATGCGGAAGGGGCCGACGAACTTGTTTTCCTGGATATTACGGCGTCCTCCGACCGCAGAGACATCGTCACGCGCATGGTGCGCGCCGTTGCCGACGCGGTCTTCATTCCTTTTACGGTGGGTGGCGGTCTGCGCACCCTCGAGGACATCCAGAGCATCCTGAGATCGGGCGCCGACAAGGTGTCTCTCAATACCTCGGCTGTCGAGAGTCCCGGCCTCATCGCCGAAGCTTCCCGGTATTTTGGATCGCAGTGCATCGTGGTTGCCATTGACGCGAGGCGAACGCGGCCGTGGAACCCGGAATCGCCGCGCTGGGAAGTGACCACGCACGGAGGGCGAATCGCGCGGCCGCTGGAAGCCGTGGCCTGGGCGCGGGAGGCTGCGGAACGCGGGGCCGGGGAAATCCTGCTCACTTCCATGGATTGCGACGGCACTCAATCGGGCTACGACAATCTATTGAACCGGAGGGTGGCGGATGCGGTTGGGATACCCGTCATTGCTTCCGGGGGGTGCGGGTCCCTGCAACATATCGCCGACGCCTTTATCGAGGGCAAAGCGAGCGCGGCGCTGGCTGCTTCCATCTTCCATTTTGGCCATCACACGATCATGGAAGCCAAGAGGTTTCTGCAGGAGCGCGGGATCCCCGTGCGCCTGGTCGAAGGAACGGATTATGTGCAACATCCAAGCGAGAGTGGAGAATGAAAAAAATAGAAGAGCTTAAATGGGGATCGAGCGGACTGATCCCCGCAGTGGTACAGGATGCCTCTTCGGGGGAAGTGCTCACCGTGGCCTACGTCAGCCGCGAAAGCATGGCCAGAATGCGGGAGCTGGGAGAAACCGTTTTTTACAGCCGCAGCCGCCAGTGCCTCTGGCACAAGGGGGAAAGCTCCGGAAATACACAAAAGGTCGTCAGCATTGCGACCGATTGCGATCAGGACTCTATTGTGATCCGCGTTCAACCCAAAGGGCCGGCATGCCACACGGGGGCCCGATCCTGCTTCTTTGAAGGCCTGGAGGGATTTCCGGCTTCCCCGGCGGAAAGCTGATCCGCAATATCGCGGCGTCGATGATACGAAGGCAGCCGCACGGCGGCCTGCTAAATGTCGCGGTGGGAATTCTTTGGTCATTTAGTTGCTTTTGACCATGCCTCTAAGTAAGCTCGTGGACAGGTATTGGTTCTTTCTGATTTCATGGGGCCGCGTTTTTGTAGCATTTCGCGGTGAGGCGACGCATGGATAGCAGGAATCGCCGTTGGCGCTTTCTCTGCCTTTTTCGAGACAGGTATCATCGAGCTGTTGGAGGGCGAACATGCGGAAAGTATTGGGGGTTATATTAAGCGGCGGACAGGGTCAGCGACTTTATCCACTCACAAAATTCCGCAGCAAACCGGCCGTCCCGCTGGCCGGGAAATACCGTCTCATCGACATACCGATCAGCAATTGCCTCAATTCGCAGATCAACCAGATTTTTGTCCTCACGCAGTTCAACTCGGCTTCACTCAACAAACATGTCGTGCAGACTTACAGGTTTGACATGTTCACGGGCGGTTTCGTCGAGATTCTGGCCGCCGAGCAGACGCCGGAGAATCAAAGCTGGTTCCAGGGAACGGCAGATGCGGTCCGGCAAAGCATCAAGCACATACTTCCTTATGAGCAGGTGAGTCACGTGCTGGTCCTCTCCGGCGACCAGCTGTACCAGATGGATTTCCGGCATCTCATCGATTTCCACGAGCGCAGCGATTCGGATATCACGGTAGCCGTAATACCGGTGCCTGCAGAGTCAACCCCGGGGCTGGGCATCATGAAGGTCGAACCGGATAGCCGGGCGGTTGACTTCATCGAAAAACCCAAACACGAGGATCTTCCGCGGATTCGATCGGCATCGCGCTCCGATGGCCGGGATTATCTGGCCAGCATGGGAATTTACGTGTTTCGCAAGCAGCTCCTTGTGGATCTTTTGACGAAATCCACCGTCGTGGATTTCGGGAGGGACCTCATCCCTCAGGCCCTCGCCAAGTACCGCGTGATGGGCTATCAGTTCGACGGCTACTGGGAGGATGTAGGGACCATACGAAACTACTACGAAGCGAACCTGGAGCTGACGGAGGCCCAGCCCAATTTCAATTTTTACGATTTCGAGAACCCGATATATACCCGGCCCCGCAATCTGCCGGGCTCGAAACTGAACAACTGCTCCATACACCAGTCGATTATCGCGGATGGCTGCATTCTCGGCGGCGGGGATATCAAGCACTCCATTATCGGGGTGCGCAGCCGGATCGGCAGCGGGACCACGATCAAGCATTCCATCGTTGTCGGAGCCGATCGCTACGAGACCATCGAGCAGCTGGACGAGAATTCGGCCAAGAAAATTCCGCATATGGGGATCGGGAGCCACTGCACCATCATCAATGCCATTATCGACAAAGAAGCCCGGATCGGGGACAATGTCTCCATCATAAATGCGCACAACCTGCAGGAAAAGGACGACGAAAACTACAACATCAGGGATGGGATTATCATTATCCCCAAGGGAGCCCTGATTCGCAGCGGCACGGTGATTTGAGCTTTCCCCGCAGCCGCCTTCCGGGATTAAGATAAGGCATGGGAGAATTGCTGGCCGGCGCCCATATGTCCATTGCCGGGGGCATGCACAAGGCCTTCGAGCGCGGCCGCAGTGTGCGCTGCCGGACCATTCAGATTTTTCTCAAGAGCAGCAACCGGTGGAAAGCCAGGACCCTGACAGACGACGACAGAATGCTGTTCCGGGAGGCCAGGGAGAAAAGCGGCATTTCCCCCGTCCTGGCCCATGACAGCTACCTGATCAACCTGGCGTCGCCCGATCCGGACCTGCACCGAAAATCGCTGGATGCCTTTGTCGAAGAGATGAGGCGCGCCAATGATCTGGGCGTGCCGTGCCTTATCCTGCACCCCGGGGCTCATCTGGGCGCCGGAGTGCAGGCGGGAATCAACCGGGTGGCCCGCGCGTTGAACCGGGCGATCGATAGGGTGGGACCGCCTGTCAGACTGCTCCTTGAAACCACCGCGGGTCAGGGCAGTTCGCTCGGCAGCCGTTTTGAGGAACTGGTAGCCATCCTCGAGCGCATGCGCAAACCGGAACGCGCCGGCGTTTGCCTGGACACATGCCATATTTTTGCGGCCGGGTACGACATACGCAGCCGGGAGGGCTACGAAAAGACTCTGCGCGAATTCGACCGTCTGATTGGTGTCGGGAGAATCCAGGCGATCCATGTCAACGACAGCTTGAAAGATCTCGGCAGCCGTGTGGACCGGCATTCCCACATCGGCAAAGGCCGGATAGGACTCGAAGCGTTTCGATGTCTCGTGAATGATCCCCGGTTTGTAGATGTTCCCAAAATATTGGAAACCCCGAAGGGCGAAGATATGCGGGAAGACAGGCGCAACCTGGCGAAGCTCCGAGCCTTGATGGATCCGAAATTTATGACTCAGGCGCGAATGTGCTGAATGCGATGAGAATCCTCGGGTTTTGCCGGATGCGGTTGACTTTCCAATCATCGGTTCCGGCTGTGCCGGTAGCCGTAGAAAAAGTAGATGAGCAGGCCGAGGACAAGCCAGATGCCGAAACGCTCCCAGGCCTGCCTGGGAAGGCCCTTCATGACGAAAAGGCAGGCGGCTGCGCTTGCCAGTGAAACAGGCCATACGAACGGAACCCTGAATGGCCTCGGGCGGCCGGGATCCTTATAGCGAAGCACAAGCACTCCGATGGAGACCAGTGCAAAGGCAAAGAGCGTACCGATGTTGGTTAGGTCGTAGGTCTCGCCGGCATCGCCGATCATGGCAACCGAGGCCACGGCGATCCCTGTGATGAGCGTGGTTACATAAGGGATGCGGCGCACCGGATCCACTCGCGCCGCCCAGCGGGGCAGCAGGCCGTCCCGCGCCATTGCAAAAAAGATCCGCGGCTGGCCATACTGAAATACCAGCAGCACTGCGGACATTGAAATCACGGCGCCCAGTGCGACGACCGAGCCCACACGCCGGTAGCCGGCCAGTTCGAGGGCGCGCGCGAGGGGATCGGCGACTCCAAGATCGCGGTAGGGCGCCATTCCGGTCAGCACCACACCTACAACAATGTATATCAAAGTGCAGATTGCCAGGCCTCCAAGAATCCCGACGGGGAGGTTCTTCTGAGGGTTGCGCGTTTCCTCCGCGGCGGTGGAAATGGCATCAAATCCGATGAAAGCGAAAAAGACGATGGCTGCACCCTGGTGGATCCCCGCAAAACCATTGGGCATGAACGGATGGTAATTTTTCGGATCGATGTGCGTCAGACCGGCGATGATGAATAGCCCAAGCGCCAGGAGCTTGATGGCCACCATCACATTGTTGGCGGTCGCGCTTTCCCGCGCCCCTCGCAGCAAAAGCCACGTAATGAGCATGACGATCGCGAACGCGGGCAGATTCAGAAGCACCGGTATCCCTGCAATATGCGGCGCTGTTTCCATGAGCTGCCGCAGGGCCGGATCGGGACTGAGCAGCGCCGTGCGGTAGCCTGTGGTGGCCCATGCGGGCAGGTTTATTCCGAGCCCGCGAAGCAGCGTATTAAAGTAGTCTCCCCAGGAAATGGCCACTGCCACATTGCCGACGGCGTATTCGAGGATGAGATCCCACCCGATAATCCATGCCACCAGCTCTCCGAGCGTGGCGTAGGAATACGTGTAAGCGCTTCCGGCCTGCGGGATCATGGATGCCAGTTCGGCATAGCACAGCCCCGCCAGCGCACATACAGCGCCCAGCAGCAGGAACGAGAACACCAGCGCAGGCCCGGCCCCTGCGCGGATCACGGCTCCGTTCGCATCCAGCTGCCCTGAGGCCGCCGTACCGATGGCGCCGAATATCCCCGCGCCGATAACGGCGCCGATGGCGAGCATGATAAGATCGCCTCCACCCAGAGAGCGGCTCAAAGTATGGAGGGATTCCGCATCAAGAGCCCCTTCGGCAATGGCTTTCCGCTTGAATAGCTGCATGGGCGCGACTCGCTGAGGTCAACGCCCCGGTCCTATAAATTACTTTATTGAAACCCGGGGCGGATTTTTAGGGGCATCGTTTCTATAGGGCTTTCAGTTTCGCATACTTTTCGATCAGGGCCTTCCGGCCAGCGCGGCTGAAGGTTATGATGAGCTTTATGTCGTTCCCCGATCGTTCACGGCTGAGGATGATCCCGTCGCCGAACTGTTCGTGGCGAACCCGCATGCCCGCTTTAAAAATAAAACCGGCTTTCGATTCGCCGCCGGTTTCGCCGGACCGTTGTTTCCGTTCGATGTACGCCTTCAGCTCGGCTATCGACTTGGGCTGCGGGAACGGCTCTTCGCGCGGCCGGGCGTGCTCAAACGGGGATTCCCGAACCGGGTGGTACTTTTCCTCCGCTTCAAAAAACCGGTTCGCCGGTCGAATCCGCCGGTCGAAGGAATCCGTATCCTCCATTCCCTCGAGCAAATCCTGCGGAATTTCTCTGAGGAAGCGGGAGATTTGGGCGGGAAATCCGGCGTCCGGGCCATATTTTTTGCGGAATGGGGTCCACGTGACAAACAGCTTGCGTTTTGCGCGCGTAATGCCGACATAGCACAGGCGCCGTTCCTCCTCGAGGTCCGCATTGGAATTCATGGATTGGGAATGGGGAAAAAGCCCTTCTTCCATGCCGGCGAGAAATACGGCGTCGAATTCCAATCCTTTGGCGCTGTGAAGCGTCATCAATGCCACGTGCGCCTCGGGATCGAGCTGGTCGAGTTCCGAGGCGAGCGATGCGCGGTCGAGAAACTCAGAGACCGTTTCCCCCCTGGATTCGGATTCCGAGGCGGCGCGAATCAATTCCTCGATGTTGGCCAGCCGGTTCTCCGCCTCTGCGGATGCTTCCTGCTTCTGAAGCGATTCTGCATATCGGGTATCTTTAAGGATCGTTTCGAGCAGTTGCGCGAGGGTGGCCGTCTGCTGGAGGCCTGCCCATTGATCCATCAAGTCCAGAAAACGCCTCAGGGCGCGCGATGTCCGGACGGGCATCGCAGCGTCGGCGGCTTTCTCGCGCACGGCCTGGAGAATGGGAACGCCCTTTTCCAGCGCCGTTTCCGTAAGCATGTCGATCGTGGTTCCTCCGATGCCGCGGGGCGGCGTATTGATAATCCTGAGGAGTGCCAGGTCGTCTTCGGGATTAAAAATTACTCTCAGGTACGCCAGAAGATCTTTGACTTCCATCCGCCCGAAGAAAGCGACGCTTCCGACCAGGGCGTAGGGGATGCCTTCTTCCGTCAGAACGTCTTCGAAATTTCGTGAAAGGAAATTGGCGCGATAGAGAACCGCGATATGCCATTCCGGGTTTTCTTCGAGAGCGCTTTTTATCCGGCGGGCCACCCAGCCGGCCTCTTCGCGGGGCGATTCGGCCGAGCAGCACGTGATGACATCGCCGCCGGCGTTTTCCGTCCAGAGGCTCTTTCCTTTGCGCTCGGTGTTGTTTTCCACCACCGCCCCGGCTGCCCGAAGGATATTCCGGCTGGAACGGTAGTTCTGCTCCAGCCTGATGACGCGCGCGCCCGGGAAGTCCTTCTCGAATCGGAGTATGTTCTGGATATCGGCGCCGCGGAATTTATAGATAGACTGATCCTCATCCCCGACGACGAACAGATTTTGGTGCGCGGTTGTAAGCAGCCGAAGCAGGTCATACTGCGGCCGGTTGGTATCCTGGTACTCGTCCACCAGGATGTAGCGGTACCAGTCGCTGTAGTAGGTCCTCAAATCGGGCACTTTTCCCAGCACGGCTACGGATAGCAGGAGGAGATCGTCAAAATCCAGCGCATTGGATTGCCGCATGCGGCCGTTGTATCGGGTGTAGATGCGCTGCACATCCTCTGAGATCTCCGAAGGGAACCGCGAGGCATAGTGTTCCGGCGAGACTCCGTGATTTTTGGCGTAGCTGATGCGGCTCAGGATTTCCCGCGGCGAAAGCTCCGGATCCGCATCGCGAATCTCCTCCAGCGTCTGCTTGATCAGGCGCTTCTGGTCGTCCGTGTCGTAAATGGAAAAATCCCGCTTGTAGCCCAGGCGATGGATCTCTCTCCGGAGCAGGCGCACGCAGAACGAATGGAAGGTGGATATCAGAGGTTCAGCGCTGCGCCCGTGTCCCAGAATTTTGCGGACACGCTCCTGCATCTCCCGGGCCGCCTTGTTGGTGAAAGTCACGGCCAGCATGTTTTCGGGGCGTGCGGCCGAATTCTGGATCAGGTAGGCGATCCGGTGGGCGATGACCCGGGTCTTGCCGCTTCCGGCGCCGGCGAGCACCAGCGCCGGTCCGCGCCCATGCTCGACCGCCAGACGCTGTTGAGGATTCAAGCCTGCCAAAATGTCCATATTCCCTATATCAGCCACAAATATCACATAAACTTTATTCTGTCCAAGTTGCAGGTACAAAGCAAAAGAAAAAGGCCGACAGGCATTTCAAGAATTGCGCGAGCGTTTTTTGGGCTGGAGGGAACCGATTTTTATCAGGCGGAATCAGAAATTATGTGCTTTTGGCAGAAGCCTGGAAAAATCCCATATTGATCGCGGCTGTTTAGACCTACAATACGCTTCTTGAACCGTTTGGTTTCTTCAACCGCGATGGTTGGACTCAATGAAAGGAGAAGTGAAAATGGTCGATCTGTCAACGCAATACCTCGGGATGACGCTCAAAAACCCTGTAATCGCGGGCAGTTCGGGCTTTACCAGCTCAGTTGAAGGCATTCAGGAGCTTGAAAAAAACGGTGCCGCTGCCGTTGTGCTAAAGTCAATTTTCGAGGAGGAGATCGCGTTTGAATATAATGATATCCTGAAAGAAGCCTCCGGAGCGGGTGTCAACCTGGACCAGTTTGATTATTACGACTTTCACATTAAGGGTGAAAAACTTAACAGATATACTGCTCTGATCGAGGAAAGCAAAAAAGCCGTCTCCATTCCCGTCATCGCCAGCATCAACTGTGTCTACTCTCACGAATGGACCTCCTTTGCGAAGCGGCTCCAAACTGCCGGCGCTGATGCCCTGGAACTGAATATGTTCTTTCTCCCCACCGATCTCGGACGCACCAGTGAGGAAAAAGAAAAAGCGTATTTTCAAATCATCGAAAAAATTCAAAAAGAGGTCACCATCCCGATCGCGCTGAAAATAAGCTATTACTTTTCCAATCTGGGATCCATGATCCAGAAATTGTCGGAAACCGGCATCGCCGGACTGGTGCTTTTTAACCGGTTTTACAGCCCCGACTTTGATATCGATAAAATGGAAGTTATATCCTCCAATGTTCTCAGCTCCCCCTCAGATCTGTCGATTTCCCTGCGTTGGATTGCAATCATGGCGAAAAGAGTCAGCTGCGACCTGGCGGCTTCAACCGGTGTCCATGACGGCGTGGCGCTCATCAAACAGTTGTTGGCCGGCGCCGATGCTGTGCAGGTAGCCTCGACACTCTATTTGAACGGCACAAGCCGAATCGCGGAAATGCTGAAAACTCTGGAAGAGTGGATGGGAAAGAGGGGCTACGGCAGTCTGGCGGATTTCAAAGGGACAATGAGTCAGGCCAGAAGCAGCAATCCCGCAGCGTACGAAAGGGTGCAGTTTATGAAACATTTCGCAGGACTCAGTTGAGAGGATTCGTGCGCTTCAGGCAATCCTTAAAATCCGCAAAAATCGGTTGATTCTGCCTTTATCGGCGAGCTTTCCAGGCTCAAATCGATGGCAAGCTTACACCCCAGGCTGATGGCTGGCCAAATGACCACTGCGGGCATGCCGCGCCGGGCAATTCATGGTTGTTTTTTCTTTGAGGCTCCGATTCATTTCTTGACACCGCGTCACAAAAAAGCTAGTGATTAGCAGCTCTGTTTTTTCTATGAGGTTTTTTGGATGCGATTTCGATTGCGGGAACAGCCGCATGAAGCGCCTTTGGAACCATACTTCATAACTACTCAGCTCGGAGGACATGTTTATGGGACTTGATTGGATGCCGCGAGAACACGGGAAAAAGGATCACAACAGGTACGGGGCGGAGCACTGGGGGACGGAAGCGCCCTGTGTCGTCTACGAGAAAAAGCCCCTGAAAGATCCGAAGGGGAATGTGGTGCCGGGACTTTTCACGTCCTGGATAAGGCTCAATAATCCCGCGCAGTATAATTCCTATACGACGGAGATGGTGAAAGGGGTTATCGCCGGATTCGAGAATTCCTCGATCGACCGCGAAGTTGTGGCCACGGTTTTCACTGGAACTGGGCCCAATGCCTTCTGCACGGGAGGTAATACCAAGGAATATTCCGAGTATTACAGCAAGCGTCCTGAAGAGTACGGCGCTTACATGGAGCTTTTCAACAATATGGTGGATTCCATCCTGATGTGCAAGAAGCCGGTGATCTGCCGCGTCAACGGCATGCGCGTCGCGGGCGGCCAGGAAATCGGGCTCGCTTGCGACATTGCCGTGTCTTCGGATCTGGCTATCTTCGGCCAGGCGGGCCCCAGGCATGGATCCGCTCCTGTGGGGGGCGCCTCCGACTTTCTGCCGTGGTTTTTAACTGCGGAGGATGCCATGTGGAACTGCATCAGCTGCGAGATGTGGAGCGCCTACAAGATGAAGGCAAAGAACCTGGTTTCCAAGGTGGTACCCGTCCTGAAGGACGAAAATGGCAACTGGGTCCGAAATCCGCAGATCATCACCGATACTTATGTTCAGAACGGAGAAATCGTTTACGGGGAATACAAGGCGGGCGAGGAATTCAAAAAAGCGCGTGCCTGGGTCAACGACAAGCTGAAGAATAATGATTACGATTTCTCGCTCCTGGATGCGGAAGTGGACAAGATCGTATGGACGTTCGCCAACCTGTTCCCCGGCTGCCTGATAATGTCCGTCGACGGGATCCGGAACAAGAAGAAATTCTTCTGGGATCAGATCAAGAATCCGAACAGGCACTGGTTGGCCGCGAATATGATGGGAGAAGCCTTCCTGGGCTTCGGCGCGTTCAATGGCAAGAAAATCACCGGCGTCGATACCATCGATTTCATCAAATACCGCCAGCTCGTGTCTGAAGGCGCTCTGGTAGATGAGAGCTTCATGGAACAGGTCCTTGGAAAACCCAAATAAAGGGAGTACGCGTCCCTTGTGCCTGTTGCCTTGATTTATCAATATTCATGCATACTTGAGATGAAATAATTCTGAAGGGAGAAGTTATGACTGTTACTGCTGAAGCATATGTTTTGGAGGCTGGAAAAGCGCCGTTGGTGCGGCGGACCCTGCAAATACCCGATCCCGGGCCGACGGAGGTCATCGTTGAAGTCAATGCCTGCGGCATGTGCCATACCGATCTCGGATACGCAGATGGTTCGGTCCCCACCAAGAAGGGGATGCCGATTGTGCTCGGGCATGAGGCGGTGGGACGCGTCGTCGCAGCGGGCAAGGATTACGAGTCGCTTATGGGATCCAACGTGCTTGTTCCGGCCGTTCTTCCCTGCGGGGAATGCGCGTTCTGCAAGGCAGGACGCGGAAACGCCTGCCCGAATCAGAAAATGCCCGGAAACGATATTGACGGTGCGTTCTCCACCCACTTTCTGGTGCCGGCACGGCCGGTGATAAAGATAGGCGCCGGTTTTTCATCCAATGTCGCGGCGCTTTCGGTCGTCGCTGATGCAGTCTCAACGGCCTATCAGGCTATTCTGCGCGCCGATCTCAGCGCCGGCGATGTTGCGATCGTCGTGGGCGCCGGCGGAGTCGGAGGTTTTGTAGCCCAGATTGCCCATGCGTTGGGCGCCCGCGTTGTCGCATGCGATATCATCCCTGAGCGCCTCAAACTGATCGCCGCCCACGGGGCGGAGGAAGTGATCGATCTGACCAACAAGGACCCCAAGGAGCTGCGGAAACAGGTCCGCGCGTTTGCCAAGGGGGCGCCCACGCTGAAATACAAGCTGTTTGAATGCAGCGGAAGCACCGCCGGCCAGGTCACCGCATATGGACTGCTTGAGCGCGGCGCGACCATGTTGCAGGTGGGATACACGCCGAACAAAATCGACGTGCGCCTCTCCAACCTCATGGCGTTCGACGCCACGATTCACGGCACCTGGGGATGCCCGCCGGAAGTCTACCCCGGCGTGCTGAAACTGATCGAGGAAGGCAAAGTCAAGCTGGATCCCTTCATCGAATACGGGCCCATGTCCAAG
>Ga0208980_10000343_pt1 | contig 25560 bp, 19 predicted proteins | sample WetSurMetagenome_3_FD_187993 | JGI IMG/M metagenome (GOLD analysis project Ga0208980, IMG submission 187993) | Wetland microbial communities from Twitchell Island in the Sacramento Delta, sample from surface sediment Aug2011 Site A1 Bulk (version 2) | ecosystem: Environmental > Aquatic > Marine... | reverse complement strand
GCCCAGGCGGTGCCAGGTGCATATGTGATCGAAAAACGCGGCATCGCACCCTGCCGGGCGGCCTGCCCCACCGACCAGCGCGCCCAGGGATATATTGCCCTGATCAAACAGAAACGATATGCCGACGCGTATTGGGCCATCCGGAGGGAGCATCCATTCCCCTCAGTTTGTGGGCGGGTTTGCAACCGGCGCTGTGAGGAACAGTGCAGCCGAGGCCTGTATGACGAGCCAGTCAGCATCATGAAGCTCAAATGGTTTGTGGCTGATTGGGCTTATGAACACCGGGATGAATTGCCCAACATGCGCGATAAATCGCTGGTTGGCACGCCATTTTCGCATACGCCCACACCCACCGGCAAGAAAATTGCCATTATCGGAGCCGGCCCGGCTGGGATGACAGCTGCCCTGGACCTGGTACGTATTGGTCACCATGCAACCGTGTTCGACTCACTACCGATCGCAGGTGGGATGATGCGAGTGGGTATTCCTCCCCATCGTTTGCCTTATGACCGTTTGGATTGGGAAATCCAACAAATTGTAGACGAAGGCGTGGAAATGAAGTTGAGCACCCGCATCTATGATATTCCTGGGCTTTTTACCCAGGGATATGAAGCGGTGGTGATTGCCACAGGCGCGCATAGTGCCTGGAAACTTAATATCCCTGGCGCTGAGCATCCCGATAATTGGCTGAGTCTGGATTTGCTCCGCAGGGCTTGCCTGGGAGAGAAAATCAACTTGAGTGGACGGGATATTGCCGTGATCGGTGCAGGCGATGTGGCTCTCGATGCAGCCCGTGTTTCCGTTCGCCTGGGTCGTCCCAAGGTGAAGATCGTTTGCCGTGGTATGCGCGCCTCCTTCAACGAGATCGATGAAGCCAACAAGGAAGGCGTTGAAATCATACGCAACCGGGTCTTCAAAGAAGTCATCATACAAGACAATAAAATCGTTGGGATTCGTTGTGTGGAAGCCAAGGTCGGCGCCATCGTCAACGGTAAACGCCAGGTGGAGGAAATTCCCGGTACCGAGCATGTCATTCCATGCGACCTGGTTATTTGGGCGGTTGGTCAGCAGCCAGATTTCACCTTCCTGCCAGAGGGCACGCTCATCCGCAAGCTCAGCTCGATGGGGCTCGAGACGGATGACGAGATGATGACCAGCATGCCAGGTGTATTCGTAGCTGGTGATGTGCGCCGCGGGACCACATTTTTCGTGGTGGATGCCATTGGCGAGGGACACCATGTAGCCAGGTGTATTGACCGCTACCTGCGCGGACCGGATGGTATCCAGGAAACTCCCAGACTGCCGATTGCCACATTTACCAAGGAAGAAGTGGTAGCGAAGATGGATATCGGCTGGGCAGCTGATTTACCCCGTGCCAAGACCAGGACCATCCCTGCAGAAGAGCGGGAAAATAACTTTCGAGAGGTCGACCTGTCATTAACTGAGGAAGAAGCATTGGCGGAAGCGGAGCGCTGCCTGCGCTGCGGTATCTGCTCAGAATGTTTGGAGTGCCTGTCAGCCTGTGATCGGGGTGCTATCAACCACGACATGAAAGACAGCTTCCTTGACCTGACCGTAGGCACGATTGTCCTGGCAACCGGCTTCACAGATTTTAACGCGACCCGCATCCCTGAACTGGGCTATGGCACTTTGGACAATGTACTCACCTCCATGGAATTCGAGCGCCTGATCAATGCCAGCGGCCCTACCAGCGGAAAAGTAAGCATGAAAAATGGCCAGGCCCCTAAGAGCGTGGCTATTGTGCATTGCGTGGGGAGCCGCGATGATAAGTACAACGAATACTGCTCGAGAGCATGCTGCATGTATTCGCTCAAGCTTGCGCAGCTGGTTCACGATTATATGGACGCTGAGGTGCACGAAATCTACCGTGATATGCGCACGTTCGGAAAAGACTACGAGGAGTTTTATAACCGAACCCGCAACAAAGGTGTCCATTTCTATCATGGGCGGATCAATAATATTACCCAAAAGGATGGGCAGCTGTTGGTGAAATGGGACGAATCTTTCCACAACCAGCCTGACCATGTGGAAGTAGACATGGTCATCTTATCTACAGGTTTTGAAGCAAGATCGGATTCTGCCCAGGTCGCCAGTATGTTCGGCGTCAGCCGCAGCCCGGATGGGTTCTTCCTTGAGAAACACCCCAAGCTAGCTCCTGTGGAAACAGCCACAGAAGGTATCTATTTGGCAGGTGCCTGCCAAAGCCCAAAAGATATCCCCGATAGCGTAGCACAGGCGGGAGGCGCGGCAGCTGCGGCACTATCACTGCTCGACCAGGGGACAATCGCACTCGACCCTTCGGTGGCTACTGTCAGCCTTGTGCGTTGTGCTGGCTGTGGGTTGTGTGTAAAAGCCTGCCCCTATGGTGCAATTGAGCTCAAACAAAGCGTAGCCTCTGTCAATAGTTACCTATGCAAGGGGTGTGGCACCTGTGCATCAACCTGCCGGGATAAAGCCATTACCCTGATCCATTTTGATGATCAGCAAATAGTCAGTGAGATGATCGGTGCGCTGGCAGTTGAGCCAGTTGTTTCCGGGATTCTGAACCCTTAGGAGGTGGTGTAATGCCTTATGAACCGAAGATTATCGCTTATCTATGCAGCTGGTGTAGTTATACTGGCGCAGATACAGCTGGAATCGCACGCCTGAAATCTCCTCCCAATATTCGAGATATCCGCGTGCCCTGTTCAGGGCGTGTCTCCCCAGAAATTATTATGCGCACATTTCAGCAGGGAGCAGACGGTGTGCTTGTGCTGGGCTGCCATATCGGTGAGTGCCATTACGACACAGGTAACCACCGGGCTGCCAAGCGCCTGCCTGTCTTACGAGCCTTAATGGCTTATGCGGGTCTGGAACCTGAGCGTGTACGTTTGGATTGGGTATCAGCCTCAGAAGGCGAGCGATTTTCGCGCATTGCGACAGAATTTACCGAAGCCGTTCGAGATCTGGGACCAATCCACTGGAAGATTGGAGACCGAGACGCCAGATTTGTATGGGAACAAGAACCCATCAGCCACCGCTATTCAGCTTTCAGCGATGAACAACCCAAACATGCGGTCTATTTTACGCCAGTCCATGAACAACAAGCCCAGGCAATCCGTGCAGCAGCAACTGAGCTTCTAACCAACAAGCAGGTGGATTGTGTTATTGGATACGAGATGGGACCCAGGGGACGCACACGCCCGGCGTTCGTTCATCAACCGGAAGATGTAGATCGCCTGGTATGGAATCAGGATTGCACCCATAACCTTACTGCATATCTGAGTAAAAAATTAGGCTGGGGCACCGATGGAGGCAAGAAAAAACAGCCGGATCGGTTACCCAAGGCAGCAGTGGTAGCAAAACCATGCGACAGTCGTTCCATCAATGTCATGCTGGCAGAAAACCGCTTTTTACGAGAACAGATCTATATCATCGGTATGGCATGTGATGGAATACGCCAGGGAGCGGGATTTAATGACGAAAAAAGCGGGGCAATTCAAACACGTTGCGCAGCTTGCAACGTTCGCACTCCGGTTGTTTACGACACCTTGATTGGAGAGCCCGAGAATACATTTCGAGAAATTCCACCCGAGCACATCTATCCTGGGATCGAGCATCTTGATACACTGACCTCAGCGGAACGTATGGAATTCTGGCTTAGCCAGTTTGATCGCTGCATCCGCTGCTATGCCTGTCGCCAGGTTTGCCCGATGTGTGACTGCCCGATATGTTTGTATGAACGGGATGATTCATTGTGGGTGGGCATGGGGAATGATGTGGATGAAAAGCGAACATTCCACCTGGGGAGGGCATATCACCTGGCAGGGCGCTGTGTTGGCTGCAATGAATGTGAGCGTGCCTGCCCGATGGATATTCCTCTGAGTTTGATCCATCGCAAGATGGCGCAGGAAATGGAAAATATTTTTAGCTTTCGCGCTGGAATGGCAGCCGTGCCCCCACCATTTGTAACAATCCTGGGTGGAGAGGAGAATCTACCATGAATTACCTTACCCGTCAGGAATTGGCAGCCTGGCTAGACCGTCTGGCACAGGAACAAACCCTGATCGCCCCACTTGACATTGCCGGAAATATCCTGTACCGCCCCGTAGCTGATACCCATGAAGTGGTATGGAATTTTGTGCGCTCATTTATGTCGGTCAAGGAGGTATTCTTCCCCCGCACTGAGCGCCTCATGTTGATTGAAAAGATTGGCGCAGATGTAAAGCTGACTGAAACCCTCCCTGATGAAAAATCGATCATCTTTGGCGTGCGACCTTGTGACGCACGCGGGCTGCTCACCCTTGATGCACTATTCATTGATAATGAGCCTATCGACCCCTATTACGCTAAACGGAGAGAGAATACCACCCTGATTGGGCTTGCCTGCCAATCTCTGGGACCAAGCTGTTTCTGCACCAACGTGGGTGGTGCGCCGGATGATCCTGCGGGGATGGATATCATGCTGACGGCCTCTGGTGATGGTTATGTGGCAGAGATTATTACCGAAAAAGGCGAGAAGATCAGCAAAAGATTCCCGGTTTTTGACGGTCTATCAGAAATACGTCCCCACCCCTCTCCCGCCAGGAAGCATGGACTGAAGATAGCTCCTAAGGAATTCTGGCCAGCTAAGTTCAATGATGACTTTTGGGCTGAGATGGCAGAGCGCTGCCTGAGCTGCCGAATATGTGCATATGTATGCCCCAGCTGCCGGTGTTTTGATGTGCGAGATGAGGCTCTGCCTGGAGGAGACGGTCAAAGTCAATCCGAGCGCGTTCGCTGCTGGGATTCGTGTAATGGAATACCCTACCGCCGCGTGGCGGGTGGACATAATCCGCGTTTTATGAAAAACCAACGCCTGCGTAACCGGTTCTATTGTAAATTCTATTATTTCCCAATCCATTATGGTCCGGTTTCATGCACAGGTTGTGGTCGCTGCATCGATGCCTGCCCGGTGAATGTGGATATCACTGAGGTATTGGGGTATGTAGGTAGGAGGTAATCTATGACTGATAATATGAATACCAACCCCATGCTGCCTTATCTGGGAAAGCTTGTCGACGTTAAAGACATCGCTACCGAGATCAAATTATTCCGCGTTGAAATGCTCAATGGTGGTGCAGAGGCTTTCCACGACTATAAACCTGGACAGTTCGCCTTCGTTTCATCATTTGGAGTGGGAGAAGCGCCTTTTGGTATCGCCAATATTCCCAAAAACGGCGCTAATGTGTTGGATTTTGCGATAAACCGCCTTGGTTCCGTTACCACCGATTTGCACGAACTCGGGGTGGGAGACATGGTTGGTGTGCGTGGTCCGATGGGTAATGGATTCCCCATGGATGAATTCAAAGGTAAGAACCTGATTGTGATTGGTGGCGGTATTGGAGGCGCTCCACTTCGGCCTGTCATCCAGACAGTGATGGCAAACCGTTCCGATTATAAATATTTTCAAATCCTTTGGGCGGCCAGACATCCATCCTTGCTCGTCTTCACCGACGAATATGATGAGTGGCGGGCTACTGCCGACACTGAGCTGCACCTGACCGTTGACCAGGCTGATAGTACCTGGAACCATAGTGTTGGATTGATCACCCAGCTTCTGGAGCAAGTAGCCCCATCTCCCAGAAATGCCATCACCATCACCTGTGGTCCACCCATCATGATCCACTTTGTGAACCGGGTGCTGGTGGACAAGCTAGGGTTTCAGCCCGAGCAGAATTATGTCACATTGGAAGCACGCATGCACTGTGGAGTTGGCAAATGCGGGCGCTGTAACCTGGGCACCAAGCTGATCTGTGTGGATGGGCCAGTCTTCACCATGGCGGAAGTGGGTACATTGCTCGAGAGCTTCTTGTAAAAAACTTGTTCAGCTCCACAAAAAACCAGGCAAGCTACCAGAAAGGTGATCCAGGAAGCTTACCTGGTTTTTAGTTTAATGGTTCGTAAATTTCGCTGGATGTGAGATGGGGTAGATTTAACGGATATTATTTGCTATACTAAATCTAGAAAGTTGCTGAAACATTCGTAAACAGTCAGCTGAATAGCGAGAGGTTGGTGGAAATGATCGTCAATTATTATGCGACCCTGCGCCAGTTGGTTGGTGCCCGCCAGGTAGAATTTCCTCTAACACAGGGATGTACATTGCGCCAATTGGTCGAAGAAATGGTCACACGCTATCCGGGTTTGAAAAGGGAAATGTTAGACCAAAATGGTAATCTCCAGAGTCACATTCATATTTATGTAAACGGGCGCGACAGCGTCTTCCTGGATGGCTCATTAGACTCCATCCTGGGACCAGACGATACCATCTCAATTTTCCCACCGGTTGGCGGGGGTTAGGTCCACAAAACGATCAGGTAAGCTGAACAGCCTACCCGATCGTTTTCAGTTTTAGATGAGCTCCAATTCAATCAGCTTGGATTCCGGAACAACCCCGTTGATCCAGCCGCGTTCCTGATAATATTCTTCGAGCATCAGATCCAGCTCGCAAACCTGCCCAGTGGACCCTGGGCCGGTGGCAGGCTCTTTAAGGAAGCGCTCAGGAAGGTAGTCGCTGCCTTCGCGGAAACCATTCAGGTTGTTGTAGTATCGCTCCAGGTTCCAAACGCGCTCACCCACCTTGAGCAAATACGCCGCATCGGTTTGCATACCTGTGACGGCCGCGTATTGGTCAGCAAAGGTATCCAGCGACTCGGCAAAAGTAGCAAACTTGCACACGTCCATACAATCGGTGACGGTATGCACATTCTGGAAAATGGCGACCAGCTTTCCTTTGCCTTTCCATTCCAGTGGATCGGTGATAGTCGAAGGACCGAGTACATTGCCAATCACCTCGGCAGCCGGGGTATAGGCACGCAGATGGCAGGCACCGCGGTTGCTAGTGGCATAACCAAGGCCCATGCCCTTGATACCGCGGGGGTCATAAGCCGGTATGGCAAGACCTTTCACGGTCATAGAGATTTCGGGATGACCAAAATATTTGGCCGCTCGTTCGGTACCTTGCGCCAGGATATCGCCCACTCCCTCACGCTTGCCAATCTTTTCCACCAATGCCACCATGCCCATGTAGTCTCCCCATGCCAAGCTGCCTGTGCCTTTCGTATAACCTTTCTGGCTGGCTTCCATATACATTGAAAGCACATTACCCATCTCGATTGCGTCCATGCCATATTCGTTACACTGATCGATAACCTTGGCAATACTGGGAGCATAGTCATTGCCACAGTTGGCGCCTAAAGCCCAAGCCGGTTCATACTCAAAACTCTCCATATGTAGACCCGCAAATGGGCCTTCCTTGATCTCTACCTCTTTCTTGCACGCCACGGGGCAGGCATGACAGGTGGGATCCTCCACCAGGATTGTATCTTTCACCCGTTCACCGCTGATCGCCTCATGCGTGGGGAAGGATGTGGTTTGCGAGTTGTTGGTGGGCATAGCGCCAATCGCATTGGCCATATTCATCAAGACATTGGTACCATAGACGGATAGCCCACCTTTGCGCGGGGCAGTCACCACACGCGTGTCACTCAATTCCGCGAGAGCTTTGGCGTGGGATGCCTTCCATAAATCCATGTTGACAGCCTTGGGCATTTTCTTTACCGCCTTGATCACGATCGCCTTGAGGTGCTTGCTGCCGCCCACACAGCCTGTGCCACCGCGCCCACTGGAACGATCGTTCTCATTCATCCAATTGGCAAAGAGATTGAGCTTCTCTCCAGCCGGCCCAATCGTGATCACGCTCAGGTTTTTCTCGCCGTATTTTTCCTGGAAAAACTTTACCGTCTCATGAACACCTTTACCCCAAAGCTCAGACGCATCCAGGAGTTCGATTTTGTTCAGGGTGACCAGGGCGTACACTGGTTTCGGTGATTTGCCTTTGAAAATCAAACCATCAAAACCAGCCCAGCGCATACGCGCTGCTGACCAGCCCCCATGGTGAGAGTCCGTGATTGTGTTGGTCAACGGGCTTTTCGTCACCACCGCCATCCGGCCACTGAGATTCACTTCTGAGCCGGTCAACGGTCCATTCATAAAGCATAGAATATTATCGGGGGAAAGTGGCTCCACCAGCGGACCATTTTCATAAACGTACTTTACACCTACACCACGGCCACCGATATATTTCCGCTTCCAATCTTCTGGGATGGCCTCGTAAGTCACCTTGTGATCCGTCAGATTGATTTTAGCGATTCGATCTGCATAACCTCCAAGTGTCATTTTTGCCTCCTTTGGGCTTTACACAAGTTGGAGCTTGGTTGTAAGGGATTCGAATTGGGAAAAATTGATAATAATAGCATAGCAGAAAAAAGGACAAAAATCAATAACCTCTTATTCGGTCAGGTGTCGCACAACCTGATGGAGACTTTCCGTTGGCGGGGTCGAAACCCTTCCGGATGGAATGTGTGAGAGTAATATAGTGGAATTGATGTATCCCCTGAGTCATACTCGGACTTGAAGCAATAGTGTTCAAATACCGAGTGAAGGAAGTGAACAAGGAAGCTGGCAGGTTCTTTATTAATCCGGAAAATCCATAATGAGCAACGAAACGAGAAATCTGGGGTAGAATTCTCCGCAACCTGCATCTGACTGGAGGGTACCATGCCATATAATCAAAACCTTGCCGAGCGTATCCGCACTGCCCTGGAGGTACACTCTGGTTTAGTTGAAAAGAAAATGTTCGGCGGAGTAGGATTCCTCCTGCACGGAAACATGGTTTGCGGTGTGCACGGAGATGACTTAATCATCCGTGTGGGAGTTGAAAATAATGCTATAGCCCTATCTCGACCATTTGTGCGACCTTTCATGGCACCGGGTGGAAAACCAATGGCAGGTTGGGTATTGGTGTCTCTCCAAGGTTTAGAGCTAGATCAAGACCTTCAGCAATGGGTTGAACTCGGATTCAATTACGCTTCAACCCTGCCAGAGAAGGAATGACAACCACATTCATTGTCGTAATAGAATGGGGAATGGGGTAACCTGTTGAAATCTAAGGGTTATTGGCTCGTTCTAATCGCTGCCTGCATGTGGGGCACCAATGGCACTGCCCAGGCGCTTGCGCCACCAGGAGCCCAGCCTATCATCATTGGCACGCTTCGTATCGCCTTGGGTGGATTAGTCTTATTAGCATATGCCGCATTGCGGGGTGCCTTGCGGGATGGAAAGCGTTGGGCGCTATGGCCAACTTTAATGGGTGCCCTGAGCATGGCGGCTTACCAGATATTTTTCTTTTCCGGAGTTGCCCGTACGGGCGTGGCAGTCGGGACTATCGTTGGCATCGGCAGCACGCCCATCCTGGCAGGACCGATCGCTTACATTGTGCGGGGAGAGCGACCTTCCCGCCGCTGGGCAATCGCCACATGTCTGGGGGTTATCGGTTGTGCGCTGCTGATAACCGCTGGTAAAAAAATCAATATTGACCCATTGGGGATTTTTCTGGCGATTTGTGCAGGCGGATCGTATGCAATATTCACCACGGTCAGCAAGGGGTTAATGGACGAGCACATGCCTGAAGCGGTCATGGCAGTCACTTTTTGCCTGGGTTCAATCTTTGTCCTGCCACTGCTCATCGGCGCTGATCTTCACTGGGTCTCACAACCGGCTGGAATCCTGGTCATCCTGCATTTGGGAGTAATTACCGCGGCTCTGTCTTATACCCTGTTCGCCCGAGGTCTGAGCATGGTGCCAGTGGCAACCGCCGCCACCCTCACGCTCGGCGAGCCATTAACAGCCGGATTATTAGGTGTATTTTTTCTGCAAGAGCCGGTGACCCCGCTAGCATTATTCGGCATCGGATTGATTTTTACCGGATTGGTAGTTCTCTCCACAGAGAAAATACAAGGACAACCAGCCACATCATAAACTGGCGCGATTTACCGCCCTCAGCTTTCAATAAAAATTAATGTGTTTTCAACAAAGCCGGTTATTCACCTGTGTAGATACGTGGCACACGGGTATTGATATTGGTGAGGATTTCATAAGGGATGGTACCTGCCCACTCCGCCAGGTCTTCACAGGTGATCGATTCACTTCCTGATTCCCCAATCAAGATGACCTCGTCATCATTATAAGCGCTGTCCCGCTCGATGTTTATCACAATCTGGTCCATGGATATCCGCCCGACGACGGGGTATTTTTTACCCCGTAAGATGACCTGGGCTTTTTGTGACATACTTCGAAAGTAACCATCGCCATAACCAACCGGAGCTGTGACCGCACGGATCATATGGTCGGTTTGCCAGGTGGAGCCATAACCCACCGGGTGCTCGGGCAGAATGACTTTGAAATACACCACCCTCGATTTCCAGCTCAAGGCTGGACGAACATGGATCGTGCGTGCGATCTGAAATGATGGATAAACCCCATAAAGCAATATTCCCGGGCGAACCATATCAAAATATGCTTCAGGGAGCTGCAGGATAGCAGGTGAATTTGCCATGTGCCGCATCGGTGGTGGGGGCAGGCTGTGCTTCTCAAAAAAGTACAACACTTCTTGGAAACGTTCGAGTTGCCTCCGGGCATCGGCTAAGTCGGTCTGGTCCGCATTGGCAAAGTGAGAATAAATCCCCTCCAGGCTGATCCCCTTGCATTTTAATGCGCTTTCCAGGAAGTTATCGGCATTGTAATAATGCACGCCGATCCGTTCCATACCGGTGTCGATTTTGAGATGAACTTTAGCCCTTACACCCAGCTGAGTGGCAATCTCATCCACCTGGCTCAGTTTGTCAATGGATGAGGCCGTAATGGATAAATCGTGCTTGAGAAAACCTGGCACCTGATTTCCCAAGATGCCTCCCAAAACCAGTATGGGCATGCGGATGCCATTCTGGCGGAGCAAGATGCCTTCCTCAAGGACTGCCACACCAATATAATCTGCATTCAGTGATTCCATGAGCTGTGCTGTGCGCAGCAATCCATGTCCATAAGCATTTGCCTTTAGGATGGGCATCACCTTGGATGGAGCAACATGCTGCCGAATGGCTTGAAAATTACTCGCCAGGCGATTCAGGTCCACCTCCACCAGGGTTGGGCGGACAATCTCATTCGAGCTAATAGTGGGGTCATTAATAGGTGGCATTGATTCTCTATTTCAGGGAGTCAGGATTTCAGGCTAATACTATAGAGTATACCAATAAAAAAGCAGCGAGCAGACGGCAGGCGTCTGCTCGCTGATCGGTCATTGCACTTAAATTATGGGGCAAGAAGCGAATCTATCTTTTGCTTGAAAGTGTCATAGGTTTGTGCGCCAACCACTGCCAGCCCATTGACCGCAAATGTGGGGGTGGATTGCACACCCAATCCCCGCGCAAGATTGGTTTGATTGGTGACAGCTTCGGTATATTTCCCTGAGTCCAGACAGGCGTTAAAGGCTTGTGTATCCAATTTCAGATCCGCCGCGAAGCTTTTCAAATTATCCTTGCTGAAAGCTCCCTGGTTCTCACCATTCTGGTGAGAAAACAGGTAATCATGATATTCCCAATAGGCATCCTGGTCACCCGCACATTCAGCGGCTTCAGCTGCCCATTGAGATTCATCTCCCAGGAAGGCGAAATTGAAATAGCCAAAACGAACTTTACCAGTATCTACGTAATTTTTTTCAATCTGACGACCCGCGTCAGCGGCAAAGCGCCCGCAGTAGGGTCATTGATAATCACTGAATTCGATGATCGTGACCATGGCGTTGGGGTCACCTTTGAAATGGGTGGTGTTGCTAACCAGGTAGTCCATTAGTTCTTGCTGGCTTTTAGCCAATTCGGTTGGATCTACTGTGGGAGTCGGCAAGGTAGGTTGATCCGTTATTGAGGATGAATCCGGTGATGTCACTGCGGCAACATTTCCAGTTGTATCCGCGCTTTGATTCACCAACGGACGACCAAAATACCCTATCAACAACCCAACCACCAGGGCAAGCACTGCCAGTGCCGGAGTCCACCATGACTGAATAACCACGGTCAGGGCGGGCTTTTTTTCTGCTGCGTGGGTAGGCTTTTCTTCTTCGGCGTTGGCAGGCTTTACTTCTTCTTGAGGCTGATCTGTCATTTATCTTCTCCTTTTAGAAATGTGGCACAATTTTATCATATCCAATTGAGTAAATTCCTAAGGGGTTGTGGGGATGGCTACTTAAATACGGTAATCCATACGTCTAATAATGATATCGATAACCCAATGTGCTGTCAGCCAGCTTTGCTTTCGAGCCAATCTGCCACTCCGGCCAGGTTTTGGAATATATAATCCGGTCGAAAAGGCGAAGCTTCCAAATCTTCGAGCCTGGTTTCGCCGCTTAACACAAGCACGGTGATAATGCCACTCGTCTCACCCAGGGCGATATCCGTGTACAACCTGTCCCCGATCATAGCCAGCTGACTGACTGGTAAGTTCATCTTGACAGCCGCGGCATCCACGATGAGGCGATTGGGCTTGCCCACCACCAGGTCAGGCAGCCGGCCTGTTGCAGCATTAACGAAAGCGATCATTGCCCCCACATCTGGCATAAAGCCCTTTTCAGTGGGACAGTTGAAATCTGGATGCGTAGCAATGTAAGGAACACCCGCCCGCACATAATCACATAATGCCCACAGCTTTTGATATGTCAGGGTCGTGTCAAAGCCAAGCACCAGGAACTGGGGGTTCTTTTGTACCAGTCGAAAGCCATGCTGGCGGAATTCGTCTTCAAGAGAGGGAGTGCCGACTAAAAATATATCGGTTCCGGGATGCCGTTCTCTCAAATAAAGGGCGGTAGCCTCCCCGGAGGTCAACACTGATTCTTCAGCCACGGGAAGTCCAAGGCGGCTGATCTTTTGTGCGTATTGACGTCGATCTTTGGAAGAATTATTGGTCAGGAAGAGGTACTCTTTCTTTTGCTCGCCCAACAGCTCGATGAAGCGCATGGCGCCTTCGAGTAATCGATCATCCAGGTAAAAAGTGCCATCCATATCCAGCAGGAAGCCGTGAACCGTGCTCAATTTTTCGTCATCATTCATTATATAAACCTGTAAAAAGAATTAGTTTTCCCTTTTCTTTATTACCATCGAGCCGTCAAGAATGCATGGGTATCTATAGGAACAACTGGGTTTGATTTGCCAGCGAAGATTGTACCACTTACAACGCCCATCCCCACGCCGGAAACGTGAACAAGATCCACGTGGTTGGGTCAGGAGCAATTTCAATTGAGCAGTGTGATTTTAGTCGTCTTGATTTTTATTGTCGTTGTGATATGATTCCCGGGTTATAAAATAAAGGAGAATTATGTTGAACCACCTAATTGAGGCAATGGAACATGCCATCCGAGAAATCAAGGAATGGCCCGAAAATACTATTCAGGTCTTTCATCACAACGACTCCGATGGGCTTACCTCGGGTGCCATCCTCACCCGCGCATTTGAAAGGCAGGGGTACATTGTTAAGCGCTTCTGTTTGGAAAAGCCTTACCCTGCAGTGCTGAGAAAGGTTTACCAACAGGATGGGGGCATCATCGTCTTTGCTGATTTTGCCGGCCGGATCGCACCGCTGCTTTCCGACTTGAACCGGGGAAGAAATTTGACGCTCATCCTGGATCACCATACCGCTGAAGCATCAACCGACGAACGGGTTCTCAACCTCGACCCTGACCTGTTTGGTTTGAAAGGTGACCGAGACATATCTGCCTCGACAACATGCTACCTGTTCGCCATGGCGCTGAATCCAATCAATCGCGACATGGCTCATATCGCTGCTATCGGTGCGGTGGGAGACGGTTTTTTTGTGGACGGCCAGCTGGTGAGCCAGAACCGCGAAGCCACCTTGGAAGCCGTTCAGCAGGGTAAAATCGAGATCAGGAAACACGATAAAGGGGAGCAGTACTTCCTAACAAGCTCAAAAGGTCAAATAAACTGTATTGAATACGGTGACTATCTTGATTTATTGGGGGGAGTGGGCTATTACCAGAAAGGGCCAGATATGGGGGTCGGGGTTTGCCTTGATGGGCTATCGCCCGAATCGGACCGGATGATCGAAGAATTAAAGGTTATCAGGACGAAGGTATTTACCGAAGAGATCAGGCGGCTTCAATCCGGCGAATTGAAACAAGCAGCTCACATCCAGTGGTTTAACGTTGAAAAGCGCTTTTTCCCGATGGGGGTAAAAATGATCGGGGCATTCCTGGATGCAATTAAAGACTCGAGCCTCCTTGAGCCTCAGAAATACATGGCAGGATTTCAGGTCATCCCCGATGAGATTCCTGGATTCGACTCGATTGCATTCAACGAGGTTAAGGTCTCCATGCGGGTCTCTTCCTATCTGGAAGGAGAAATCAGGGCAGGAAGAGCAATGGGGCTCGACATCATGCTTCCTGAAGCAACGAATAAGCTGGGAGGATTTGTTGATGCATGCCATAGTCTGACGGCTGCTACCACGGTGGCCATCGGTAAAGAAGAAAAACTGATCGAGGAAATGGAACTTATTATCGAAAGGAAATCAAATGAGTAAAGGAACAGGTTTTGGAAAAACAATCTTGATTGGGGATCAATTTGTCCTTGAAGAAGTGCCGGCAATCGTCTCCGCAATCTCCTATGAAACGGTGGCGACTGTGGAAAAGACTTCTGGCGATGGGTGGACGCTGGAAGATAACCGGATCGAGGTCCCCGGGTATAAAGAAAAGAAAAAGGAACAACAGGTACGGTCCATTGACAGAATTTTAGAAGTCATGAATCTTGATGTCAAAAAGAATCCCATCAAGATTACTTTTGGAGGAACCTTATTGGCTGGAAGTGGCGTAGGTGCCAGTGCGGCCAGCTGTGTTTCGCTTGCGCGGGCGTTGAACGAAGAATTCAATCTAGGCTATTCGATTGAAGAGATCAACCGGGTAGCCTGGCAAGGCGAATTTCCTTATCATGGGATTGCTAGCGGGGTTGACAACACCGCCTCAACCTATGGCGGGCTGCTTCTTTTCCAATTAAGAAACGGTCAACAACATTTTGAAAAGATCGTTACACCTAAACCATTTGAAATCGTCTTAGCCAATAGCGGAATCACCGCCAATACGGCACTTTTAGATGAGGTTACTGAGAAGCAAAAGAAAGATAATCCGAGTCTGTTTACCTGGCATCTCAAGACCATCACCACCCAGGCGTATGCAATGAAACAGGCACTTGAAGCTGGTAATTTGGAAAGTGTGGGAATGACGATGTCGGAAAACCACAAAATCCTGATCGACATGCAATTTTCCCATGAAATCCTGGATTACCTGTGCACGCTGGCAGTTGAAAAAGGTGCCTGGGGCGCGAAAGTGACAGGAGGTGGCAGGGGTGGCTACATGGTCGCTTTAACTCCAGGAGAAAAACTACAGGATACGGTTGCCTCAGCATTTGACCAGGAAGGATATAAAGTTATCCGTGCAGTGATCGGCGGAAGCTGATCATCTGCGGGCCAGGGTTAATTTAGTCTGGCAAATCCAGCATCACAATTTACGTGCCCGAACATCCATAAAACTTATAAAACGACCTGCCTTTGGCAGGTCGTTTTATAATATGCTGTTCTATTGAATAAGAAATGGCGCTTAGAACTTGCGGCTCCATTCTTTCGGCCAGCGTTCGACAACCACTTTTTTCTGCGTAAAGAAATCCACCGCATCCATACCCTGGCCATGCTGATCACCAAAGAAGGATTCCTTCCAGCCACTGAAGGGGAAGAAAGCCATTGGAGCCGCCACGCCGATGTTAATGCCAATGTTTCCAGCATCAGCTTCGTAGCGGAACTTGCGCGCCGCCGAGCCACTGGCAGTGAACAAGCTTGCCTGGTTACCATAAACGCCGCTATTGGCAAGTGCAATGGCTTCATCGATGGTGTTGACATGCATCAACCCGAGCACCGGTCCAAAGATTTCAGTCTTCCACACCTCACTGCCAGGCTGCATATCCATCAAGATCGTCGGACGGACAAATGAGCCGCTTTCGTAGCCTTTGATGATCGTCCCACGTCCATCGACAGGAACAGATGCTCCTTCGGAGGCACCCACACCGATCAGCTGCTCAATACGCGAGCGGCTTTGCTGGCTGATGACCGGACCCATTTGTACCCCTTCATCCAGCCCATAGCCCACCTTCCGGCTGGCGGCAGCATCGCACATTGCCTCATTGAAATGATGGCGTGCTTCACCCACCGTTACCGTCCATGATACCGCCAGGCAACGCTGACCTGCGCATCCAAATGCTGAGTCAGCAATGATCTTCACTGCCATGTCCATGTCTGCATCCGGCATAACCACAACCGGATTCTTCGCCCCGCCTTGCGCCTGAACACGCTTACCGTTTTCTGCTGCACGGCGGTAAATATAGCGTGCCACGTTGGTCGAGCCAACAAATGTAATCGCACGTACGGCTGGATGGTCGAGAATCCCATCCACCGCTTCCTTGGTGCCGTTCACCATGTTGACAACGCCCTTCGGAAAGCCGGATTGCTCGATAAGCTTAAATATTAATTGCATGGTCATCGAGACTTTCTCCGATGGTTTGACGATATATGGATTACCCAAGGCCAGCGCATATGGGAGAAACCAAAATGGAACCATACCAGGAAAGTTGAAGGGCGCGATCGTGGCACTCACCCCAACTGGCTGGCGAAGCATGATTTCATCAATGCCGGGGGCGATATCTTCGCTGATCTCACCTTTCGAGAGCATGGGCATTCCGCAGGCTACCTCCACATTCTCGATCATGCGCAGCATCTCAGCCCTGGCTTCTTCGAAAGTCTTCCCGCTTTCATTCGTGATGGTACGGGCAATTTCATCTGTGTTGGATTTTAGCAAGTCGCGTAATTTGAACAGATATTGGATGCGCTCTTGCACAGGAGTGCGCCGCCAACCAGGGAATGCTTCCGTCCCAGCTCTTGCGGCTGCCTCAACCCCGTCTTTCCCGCTGAGGGGAGTCTTCGCCAATACAACTCCCGTGGCTGGATTGATGACATCCACATATTCGTTGACTGTTGGCTTGACCCACTCACCGTTGATGTAATTCAAGATTTCCATGATATTCTCCTGATGAAATTGAATGATTAACGTTGCGACTGTCCATCTGTGATTTCCAAAGTATTCTCGATAATTGCCAGCCCTTCATCAAGCTGTTCTTTCGTGATACACAATGGTGGAACAATAAAAATGATGCTCCCCATGTTATTTGCCATGATAAATGTAAACAAGCCATTTCGGCGTAGTTCTTTGCCAACTTCCGCCATCACTGAAGGGGCAAAAACATCCTTGGTCCTGCGGTTTGTCACCAATTCTATCGCGGTAAATAATCCGATGTAACGGACATCGCCGACTGACACATGCCGGAGCTTAATATCCTCAAGACACTCACCGAGATAATTCCCCAAAGTTGCCGCATTCTCAATGAGCTTATCATCTTCATATACCTCAATGGTGGCCAGGGCTGCGGCGCATGATAAAGCGTGGCCGTTATATGTCAAGCCAGCATACAGATACTTATCATCAAAGAATTGTGCAATTTTGTCTGTGACGATCACCGCTCCAAGGGGAGCATATCCGCTCGTAATTCCTTTGGCGGTCGTGATTATGTCAGGCGTAACTCCCCAATTATCCACTGCAAACCACTTTCCGGTACGCCCCCAACCGCTCATCACCTCGTCCGAAATGAGCAGGATACCATGCTTATCACAAATCTCGCGCACACGCGGCCAGTAATCATCCGGGGGAACGATCAATCCGTTCGATCCGACAACACCTTCCATGATAATAGCAGCGATCTTGTCGGGCCCTTCATATTTGATGACCTCTTCCAGGTGGGCGATGCACTCACGTTTGCAGGATTCTATCTTTTGCCCAAATGGACAACGGTAGCAAAATGGATCCAAAAAGTGGACACCACCCGGCATGGTGGGTTCAACTGCCAGGCGGCGGTAATCGCCCGTCAGGGCAATTGAGCCATGTGTCGCTCCGTGGTAAGAGCGGTAACGCGCCAGTATTTTATTCCGCCCTGTATAAAAACGTGCAATCTTGATGGCGTTCTCGTTCGCTTCAGCACCACCCAGGGCGAAAAAAGTCTTTTTCAAATTGCCAGGCGTCACTTCCGCCAGTTTCTTCCCCAGCAACGCACGCACCTCGGTGGTATTGCCCGGATGAACAAAGCATATTTGCGCGGCTTGCTCTTGAATCGCTTTGACCACTTTGGGATGCTGGTGACCTATATTGGTATTCATTAACTGCGATGAAAAGTCAAGATACCGCTTTCCATCCGTATCCCAGAAATAAATCCCTTCTGCCTTGCCAACCGGAATGGGATTCACCTGCCCTTGAACCGACCATGAAAAGAAGGTGTATTCTTTACTAAGATCAATTATTTCTTGCGAGGTAAGTTTTGTCATATATTCTCCAGATTTACGCGCATAGATTAAACTAAAAATTTGAACTAAGAATCAGATTTTTTATAGGAATGCTTATGATTATACCCAAGTACCCCTGTCTCTTACCAGGAGTAGCTCTCAATTTGTGGTTTCGTTCACAAGTGGGGTCTTCTTGCACCGGCAGATGTCCTTTTGCCAACAGTTAACATAAGATTTATGGCCAAAACACGCATAGGATGCCGCATGCCTCCCGATCCCAATACTAAGCCTCATATACCCACTGACCGCCCACCATCGTGCGCTCAATAGGAATATCAATGATGGATCCCGGCTCTCGGGTTTCAGGGTTATCTCCCAGCACCACCAGGTCTGCTAGTTTTCCTGGCTCAAGTGAGCCTTTCAGCTGCTCCTCAAATGAGGCATAGGCACCATGGTATGTACCAATACGAATAGCTTCAGCCACTGTAATCCTCTGGCTGGCACCCCAAACATGGCCCGTTGAATCGGTACGCGTCACCGAAGATTGCAACATCATCATCGGTTCAAATGGACCAGGTGGGTAGTCAGAGCCTGGTGCGACCATGATCCCTGCGTCAAGCAGGCTCCGCAAAGCGAACATTGTCTCCAAGCGCTCAGCACCATACTCCGCCATGATTTCACCACGGTAGTAGACGTAAGAGGAGAATGGTGTTGGGATGGCGTTCAATGCTTTAATTCGTCTGATCAGCGATTCATTCAAGACTGTGCAGTGTTCCAAACGGAAACGCGGATCAGAGCGAGGGTGCTCACGCTGAAGTCGCTCGTACAAACGGAGTACGATGTCGATAGCCGCATCACCGTTGGAATGAATACCAATTTGCCAATCAGCCTGGTGCGCCTGAATTGCATAGCTATATAATTCTTCCTCGCCCATCACCAGAATACCATAATCGTTTGGGCGGCCAACATAAGGCGCAGACAGGTAGGCTGTTCGCTCAGAAATGGAGCCATCACACACCAGCTTTAAGCCGCCCAACCGAACCCATGCATCACCGAAACCCGTACGCATACCTGCAGCAAGCATTTTATCCAGATTTGGATAGTACATCATACAATTCAACCTTACCGGTAATTCACCCTGCGCGTGTGCATCTTGATAAGAACGTAAATCCTCTGGTGTGGTCCACATATCCTGGGCGGAGGTGATCCCAGCCTTGCTCATCATGCGTGTGACCAGCGTGGCTGCTTGCTGACGCTCGAGGCGAGTGAATTCGGACGGAATAACGGCCAGGAAAGGATTCATGGCTGATTCGCACACCCGACCTGTCAAGCGAAATGTTTGAGGATCTCGATCAAATCGACCACCCGGTGGGTCATCGGTCGTCTCGGAGATACCCAGCCGCTCCAAAGCCAGAGAATTTACATAGGCTGTATGCCCGCCGCGATGCTGGATGAAAACCGGGTGATGGGGAGCAACCATATCCAGATCCTGGCGGGTTAGAAATCTACGCTCAACCGTCTTGGTATCATCATACTGGAAGCCTTGAATCCATTCTCCAGGTGAGGTGGTTTCCACTCGATCAAGGATTGCCGCCTGAATAGCTGGTATCGTGCGAAGGTCGCAATTCACACACCTCAGGTGAAGCAGTCCAGCAGACCCAACATGACAATGAGCGTCAATGAACCCGGGAACAACCGTACAGCCCTGCAAATCAATCATCTGCGTACGATGACCTGCCAAGCCACACACCCGATCATTACTGCCAACAGCTAATATCCGGTCACCCAGGATGGCAAGTGCCTGGGCATTCGGCTGGATTGGATTAACAGTGATAACATGCGCATTAAAGATGATCAGCTTTGGCTGATCGACAAGCAGTGACGATGTGACGGGCTGCCCTGGTTTAATGATGGATGCTTTTGGTGTCATCTCGGCCTTTGAATTTTTGGAAATAATTTTAGAAAGAGGTGCTCCTATAAGGTTTACATGGGAAAATATTGGCAATAAATCTCATGGTCGGTAATATTGAAACAATAGGGCCAGATATAGAAACGGCACGCCTTTTATAACGTGGTCTGGTAATCGTTTTTTCGCTCAGCCTTAGCCGACTAAAATGGATTCTTCTGGATAATCAACCAATTTCTTGCCCCTGTCACGGCCTAACAGGGAGATCATGATGGTGATAGCACCCAGGCGTCCGGCGAACATGGTGAAGATGATGATCAGACGACCTATGGTGTTCAACCCTGTGGTAATACCCAGCGAAAGCCCGGTGGTTGAATATGCTGAAACCACCTCGAATAATACCTGGTCGAGGCTGAACGGATTAGTCAGGAGGATCAACCAGGTAGCCAGGATGACCAGGCCGAAGCTGATTACAAAAACAACCAGAGCTCGGATAAGCAAATACGCTGGCAAAGTGTACTTGCCGACACGGATTTTATCCAGTCCGCGCGCGTAACTGACCACTGAAAGCCATAGAACAGCGAATGTTCCGGTGGTAATTCCTCCACCAGTGGAGGCCGGCGCGGTACCAATAAACATTAATGCCACCAACATCAATGTACTGGGGTAATTAATCTCACTGAAACCTGGCAATCCCGGAAAACCGGCTGTACGAGCGGAGACGGATTGGAACCATGCAAGCATGGCTCGTTGGCCAAAAGGCATGCTACTTAACACGCCAGTCTGGCGATATTCGGACAACAGCAATCCAACCCATCCCAATAAGATGAGGATTATTGTTATACGAATAGTTAGCCGAGTATGCAATGAAAATGGGCGTCTACGGCGATAAATTATATCCATGTATATGGGGATTCCCAAACCACCAAGAATTATTAATGCTCCTATGATGATCAGAGTTAGGGGATCCGTTGGGAGGCCATTGGGATACTGAGGAAGTCCATAAAAAAGATCAAAGCCGGCGTTGCAGTAAGCGGTGACAGCATGAAAAATGGCGTAAAAAGCGGCTTGACCTCGAGGAACAATCCCGGAGATACTCCAATGTATGAACAGCAAGATCGCACCAATGCCCTCGATGACTATCATGAGGCCAATTGCTCTGACCATAATCAAGGCAATCTCTTCGGGGTGATCCAAACCCAGAGAGCTAGTCACTGCCAATCTCTCCCCAAGAGTCACCTGCCGGCCGAGCAGGCGGAATACCATCACAACGGTAACAAGAAATCCCACCCCACCTATTTGAATCAACAGTAGCAATACAAGCTGTCCCCAAATAGTTAAATCTGTACTTATCGAAAAAAGACTCAATCCGGTCACTGCAGACGCAGACGTCGAGGTAAAAAAAGCCTCCATTAAAGTGAGAGGCCGCGTACTCGAACCTGGAAGTAACAATAGTGCAGTGCCTATAGCGATTAATCCGCTTAATCCTAGCACCAGCTGTAAGGCAACAGGGATCTGACGGGAATTTCCAAATTTAGAAGTCCCTGAGATGCGCATCAGGCGTTGCTTGCGACGTGATGCTCCGGATTTTATCTTTAGTAACTGGCCAGATTTAGGCTTTTTCATTCCTGGTTGCTGAATTCTGCCAGACGGCGTTTTTCACCAACCAGCACCAGAATATCATCAGCCAGAAATTGGGTGCTTTGGTCTGGGTTGATGATCAGCTCATCTCCGCGCAAGATGAGCACCACGATTATATTGAAAGGTTCACAGACTTCTAGACCTTTCCCTATCAGGCCTGGTGGGGACTTAATTTCGATCAGGCTGTAATCCTGGCTCAGGTGCAGGCGCTCCATCATACCAGGAATGCTTAACTCGTCCGCTAATTGGTACCCAATCTCTTCTTCCGGCAAGATTACCCGATCTGCGCCGATACGCAGTAAGATTTCTCTGTGACGATTAGTATTGGATTCTGAGATCACGTGCGGGATGCCCATTTTCTTAAGGGTAGCTGTGATCAGCGCATTCGCTTCAAAATTACCCGAGATGGCGATCACTACCGTCTGGAAAGCCGTAATATCCACCTGTTTAAGAGCATCCTCGTCCGTCGCATCCAGGACAATGGCTTCTGTTATTTCATTGGCAACCTCTTTCACCAGATGAGCATCAATATCGATCCCTAAAACTGGATGTCCTAAAGCTTCCAGCCTGCGCGCCAGGCTGCTGCCGAAATTACCCAACCCAATAATGGCGATTTCTTTATCCTTGTTTTTCTTAAATATTGGCATGTGTGCTCCTCGGAATGCTGATCATTAATACTCATCAACTCAGGCTAAAACCTGATCGTATCCATAACCATTCTTAAGTTACTCATCAATAGTTATGCTATCTCAGGCTGATCTTCTTTCGACTCCTCTCCTGTTTTGCAATGTACAAGAACCCCAGTCCAGGAATTTCGTAATTCTCCTCGATGATCCAATCCAGCAGGAGAATTGTACCTGTCATAACGACACCAATCCCAGGCGAGGTACCATCTGCTCTAGCGGAATGCTCAGTTGATATCACAATTCCACAGAAAGCTAATCAGAGGCAGGTTGGGAAAAAAGTGCCATTTTTTTAGGGTATTTTACCCCTAATCAGCATTTCAAGTGTGTATGGAGCAGTTTGCATGTTGCTTCCTTCCAACGTCCGGTTTTTTAACTCAATCCACCGGTCAGAGACAAAGCGAATACTATAGGCTTGGTTATTACATGCCAGTCAAGGATCAGGTTTTCAACCGAGGTGAACAATGGACATTATTCAAAACCGATGTGGAAAAATCGCTGCAGCACTAATGAAACAGGTGTTAGTCCTGATGATAATGGTCTGATGAGACAATCCCCTGACTTTCTCCTCATGCTTACTGGGGCTGGCATAATTCTTTTAGCAGAAGTTGGTACCCGTCGGGGAATTGTTCAGCCATCTGGCGAGAATCGGTTTCAACAAGTTTACATGCCTGGTATCGATAAAATAAATTGTCCCTGATGATGGTGCTGAGGTGATGTACTTCCTCTTCTTGCATTGCAAACGCAAAGCCTTCAATGAATGGCATCCACTCAACGACATCATAGGGGCGTAGATCATTCTCCAACACAAAATTGCCCAGACGAACAACTTCCTGCCAGTCACCACGCTGGCGTGCCAGGTCAGCCTTTTCGTAATAATAGCACCAGCCTGGTGATGGCTCATCACCAAAAATTGAAGCGGGTGGGGTTATCATTTCATCGGCAAGTACAATTTGATTGACCTTTGAGTACGGTGCTACGGCGATAATTTCTGAGCGTGAACTATCGGAAAGCTCCAGATTTTCTGCATCCAAAACATGTACGCAGGAGGTTTCGCCAGGCATGGATAATACTAATAAATTGTTGAAATCTGATTCCGTAATAATACTGCGCCGATCGTGTGTCCGTGTGGCCTGACTGATGGCAGCGATTACATCGGGGGTATTTAATGTTGCAGCAGTCACCTTTAATTTAGTGGGAGCTTTTGGGTCTAATTTTGGATAGTAAATCAGGTTGGCCGGCCCCCACACCCCATAATCTTCAGGGATGCCTTTCCCTGCATAATCTGCCATCAAAACTGTCCCTTCTTTTAATTGCGGAATGCGCCAAGACACCTGCCACCAAAAATTACGCACCGTCTTCCAATCCTCGGCATAACTCATGGCATTGCCAATGTGAGAAAGGGTCGCCAAGCTGACAAGGATCACTATAATCCACGTGGCGATACGCTGGTTGCCAATCGACATCCAGGCGCCAATCAAAACCAACACCGCACCCGCTGAAGCCGGCAGGCTAAAACGGCTGTATGAATCAAAAATAATCTGACGATTTCCCAGGAGGATTGGCACCAAAGCAATCATTACCGCAAGCAATCCAATGATGACCATCTCTCGGGAGGCTTTTTTGGAATCTGTGGTGCGGGCTGTGTTGCTGGTGTCGTTTTTATAGGCCGAAAGCGCAAACCACGCCAGACAACCCGCGATCAAAGCAAACCCGAACCCCAGCAGAAGAAGTTTTAGTCGCATGGCAAAGGCATAATGGTATACAGGTTCTGTCCAGGCGTAAATGATTGCGTTCAACATATCCTTAACCATATAAACTGCCATCCAGGCTAATCGTAAGGCAGGTGATGCTTCCACGGTGCTCAGCATTGAGTTGATGTCAAGACGTTCGGCCTGAAAGATTTGTGTGCGCCAGAACATGAACCCAACCAAAACCAGAATATTCGGTAATAAACCTAATATCGTTTTCTGTACATATTTCTTCGGCTCACCAGGGTTTTGTTTAATACACAGAAAAGCAAACAACAGGAAACGCAATCCTTCCAATCCAATGTAATACTCCATTAACGCCAGGTATGTTATTTGTGTGACCATTGAAAGAATGATCCAAATTGCCTTTACCCAATATTTTTGGCTTCGTGCCATCTGCAACGTACAGCCAATGGATAGAATCGCCATGGTAAAAGCCCATTGGTGGGATTGATAATCAAAGGCATTTGGTTGGTCCAGAAAGCCCGGGTACACCACAAAGAGTAAGGCAGCCGCAAAGGTTGCCCGTTTCTCTCCTGGCCAAACTATCCGCAGTATCCATAAAAATCCAAGGGCACTGATAATACGCATGATGAATGCACCCAGGCTGTAAAGCCATGGGTTAACGCCAAATAAATCAAACATCCATCCCACAAAATAACCCCGAAATGGACGGTCGATTGCAAAAATATCGTGGAATTTCTGCACACCCTGGCTGGTACCGCTGTATATCAGATACCAATCATCGTTATAGTATCCAAATAGATGAGCCAAGCTCATGTAGCAGATCGCAGCAATCGCGAATAGTAGTATTACCGGGACAGCAGCGCGCAGGAATTGTCCTAAAGAACGTTTCAAACCATGCCTCCAAAGTGTGGTGACATCCAAATTAACCCATAATTCACATCCCGATTTTGAAAACCACCGGGAAGTTTTCGATGCTGTAGATCGTGTTTATAAAAATCGTAAATAAACATAGACGTTGAAGATTTATATGGAAATATTCTAGATTCGTCCTGGTTTACACCACCATTCCGTAAACCACCAATAGATACCCGCCGCATTTATGAGGATGCTAAATATAACCAAAGCAATGAAGGTCTTGGATGCTCGTTTCCCAACCCCTAACCCCATCAGTAACAGGACAGGTATTATAAAATCGATTAGATAACGGTAGCCTAACTGCCACGAGCCGGTGTTGTGGTAAAAAAGAAGCAGACCGATCGAAAGAATGATTGAACTCCATGCGCCAGCTGTCCACCAATTGAGC
>Ga0208980_10000342_pt1 | contig 25570 bp, 19 predicted proteins | sample WetSurMetagenome_3_FD_187993 | JGI IMG/M metagenome (GOLD analysis project Ga0208980, IMG submission 187993) | Wetland microbial communities from Twitchell Island in the Sacramento Delta, sample from surface sediment Aug2011 Site A1 Bulk (version 2) | ecosystem: Environmental > Aquatic > Marine... | reverse complement strand
TATGCTGCTTAAGGCCAGTGCGCCATGGCGGGTTTAAACAGAACACAAATTTAGACAGTTCCCAAGCTTTTACCATGCCTATCCGGTTAGCGCCCCAGGCTGTTATCACGATTTGAAAAGCCCGCTAGAAATTATATGGATTTTATCCACTTTCGTTTAAACACTTATTTGGCTGCGATGAAATGCCAACAGAACCAAGTGATTTCTCCTTAGGCCTGGTAAAAATTGGCCTGGACTAAAGAGTCCACTATAATAATCTAGTCTTACATCTTATGAAGTAAATAATACGTCTCTGAGGATGATTTTTATTATACGGCCTCGGAAATTAACACTATTGAAACTCATGCTGTATAAGCCTTCTAGGAAGCGGCTTGTGACTTGTGAATGGACGTTGGTCTGTATCGCCTAAAGTTTGAAGCGACTCCATGTCCTGTCTGGATAAATTTGTCTGAAGGGAAACACAATGTGCGTAAATGACAAAAAACACCCTAAAAAATGGGCATTTTAAGGTTAAAAAATTCGTTTTTTCGGCCTTGTGAGAAGGAAAATGGCGGATTCAACCTTAACTCCTACCGATTCAGTTCACTCTTATTTTTCAAAGGGATAGGCCAAAAATCAACACACAACTGATTTTTTTGTTAATAGGCATTTTTCCCATATTATTCAAAACACCATGAATCAAGCTATTTTCAGACTTTCAGTAGCATTATTCCCCCTTTTATTTTTGTATGCCTGTGGTGCTTGGGAAAGCGTACCTAATGCTACACCTAATGCTGAAAAGGCTTTTGTAATTCCTGACAGATCTAATCGTATTTCCGAATTAAGCGCACTTAAAGCATTTAAAGAAGAAACCAAGAAAGTTGATGATTATCTATTGTTTGATGGCGATGATATTAATATTGAAGTGATAGGCCGGCCGGAGTTGTCGGGTATGCAACGCATTGGTCCAGATGGACGGATCACTTTGTCGGTGGTGGGTTCAGTTATGGTGCGAAATCTTACTCGTGAACAAGCTGCAGAAACCATTAATAAAGCCCTTTCCCCTTATTATTTGAATATCTATACCACGGTGCGAGTGGAGCATTACAACTCAAACCACATCATTGTTATAGGACGGGTTGAACATCCGGGCGAGTTGCTGTTCAATACACCTCCTAATTTACTGGATATTTTAGCGCAAGCGGGTGGTATGCCGTTATTAAGAAAAGAACAGGTATTAACACGCTGCGCTATTATTCGTAATGACAAGATATTATGGATTGATTTAACTCGTTTATTAACCGGTGATACAAATTTGAATGTCCCTTTGCAACGTAACGACGTGGTTTATATTCCTGATGCAACCGACACTTCAGTATTCGTGCTTGGCGCAGTCAATCAACCGGGTGTATTTCGTTTAACACCACAAATGTCATTTATGGATGCCTTAGGTCAGGCTGGCGGTGTTACTAAAGATGGCAATTTTCACGAATTACATCTGATTCGTCCTAGTGCAGACGTCAATATGACAATTGATATGTCCGACATGTTGTCACCACAAAAAAACCTGAATGTTGCAATCAATGAAGGTGACATAATTTTTGTTCCACGTCATGGTGTCAGTAAAATCGGCTACATCTTGCAACAGATTAATCCTTTCAGTACGTTGTTTACGATTAGTCAATTGGGCGCTGCAGTACCCTGATTCATGGCTGAATTTAATCTGTCTCCCAGAGCTGACGAATCCGTTTCAACCGGATCTGTCATGCCGATGGTTAGTTTGCGAAAGCATTACAAAATTGGTTTTGGTGTATTTATCGCTATCGTTTTATTAGGGGCCCCTGTTGCCTGGTTTAAAGGCAAGTCCTATTTCTCCACAACTGCAGTCATTTATGTTGCCCCGCGTGTTGCCAATATACTGCATGATAGTAAAGAACAGGAAATCCCCTCTTACCAGCAATATCGGCAGTTTATTGATCAACAAGCAGGCACGGTTAACCGTTATGACATTTTGCTGGCCGCACTAAAAAAAATGGGGGACAAGCGTTTTTTCTGGCAGAACCCAGGTGAATCCGAGCGACACGCAGCCGAAAGATTGCAGGCAGCTTTGGTCACCAAACCGGTAAACGATACTTATTTAATTTCAGTGACACTGGAATCTGATAAAGCAGAGGGTTTGGAATATATTGTCAATACCGTGGTAGAAACCTATGTTGACAGCGTGCATGAGGAGCAATTGATTTACGCGTCCAAAGAACGTGTGGATGTATTGTATAAGCAACGGGATAAATTTCAGGAGATTATCTCGGACAAGAAAAAGCGCCTGGCGTCGCTGGCTCAGGAATTAAGTGTTACCACCTTTGTGGATAATGCGGTTAATCCCTACGATCAATTATTGGCCGATAGTCAGTTGGCTTATTCCGCAGCCCAGCGAGATCGCATGGCGGCAGAAGCGGGTTTGCTTTTATTTGAAAATCCCAAAGATCCTAAAGCTTCAACAGCACTTGAATCTGTTGTCGCTGACATAGTTTATAAAGATCAGGGCTTATATAGCTTAAAAGCCAATATGTATCAGCGCCGTAGTGAGTTGGTCAGACTAATCAGTGGATTAGATCCTAAACATCCCGGTCATGAACAGATAAAAAAACAATTGGAAGTGATCGAAGATGAAGTTGTTGAAGCTACTAATCAGTTGACTAAGGATGTCAAACACATGCTACTCGAGGAGCGGCGCTCTAAAGTAACCTTGACGCGAAAAATAGAACAGGATTTATTGAATCAAATCACCACGCAAAAGAAAAACGCGTACTGGTTCTCGACTCGTTACAATGAGGCGCTAACCCTGAATCAAGATATAAAGCGTTTTTATGGTCAACTGGAAACAGTGGAAAACCGCATTGGTTTTCTTGAATTGGAATCCAAGGCACCAGGCTTCATTCGCATGGAAAGCCTCGCAAGACCGCCCGAACTGCCGATACGCGGTGGTCGTAAAAAATTGTTAATCATGATGTTAATGCTGGGCATTATTGCAGGGCTAGGTGTGCCCGTTATTATAGATATACTGGATCGACGTATTAGAACTGCTGGCCAAGTGGAAAAAATACTCGGTTATAAGCCTCTGGCGGCATTATTTGAGCCAGGACAGGACAATGGTGAATCACTAAGAACTATAGCTGATCAAAAGCGGCGTTTGGCATTGGCTTTGGAGCGTGAACGCAAGCATTCCGGCAAGCCAAGAAGTTTGATTTTATTGACGTCGGTTCAACATAAAAGCGCAGTTACTTCTCTTGCACTTGACCTGGCAATGGATTACAAAAAGATAGGATTACGCGCAATTGTCGTTGAAGTTAATACACTAAAGCCAGATCAACGTTATTTGAGTACACACACTGCCGCTGGGTTATTAAATTTGATTCTTGATCCCAATATTACCCTGTCTGAGGTCGTTAGCCCCGCTGATGATAGTTTCCCGGACCGTGTAGCTATTGGTTTAACAACTCAAAATTTACTGTTTGACTATCAACATCTGCAAACAGCGATAGAAAAAATTGCCGAAATATATCCGATCGTTATTTTAGATGCAGCACCTATCTTGTTTTCAGCAGATGCGGAATTCTTTGCAAGTATCAGCGATATTACCCTGTTATTAATAGCCGCTCAGCAGACCAAGCCAGGAGAAATCAAACGGGCGGTACAGTTGTTGGAGCGGATAGAGCCTAGAGTAATCGGCTTTGTGGTGACACGCCTGGAAATTTTCAAAGGGGGTGGTTATTATTCGTCGATAACCAAAATTTATTCCCAATCGCAGCAAACAGGCACTAATTTATTTGCCGGCTATTTCAAGAAAAAAAATGACAATTAAACAAACACCATTACTTTACCTGTTACACAGTGGCAATTTATATGGCACTGAACGCATGGCTTTGGCGACATTAAGCGGTTTGCGTGATGCGTTTGTCCCGCTATTAATGGCTCCACCCGGACCAGTTCACGGCGCGGCTCGAGCTCTCGGTATTGAAACGCGTGAATTTAGCGGGGCATGGGATTTATTTCGGCAAATGCCCGCACTTTTAAACAGCACCAAGTCCATTGCTGTTTGCGCGACCGGGGTGTCGCATTCTTTAATGTTTATTGCCTGGAATAGCTGGTTCAGATTAAAGAATGTACATTTACATTTGGTGCATGGCGGAACAGATGAACGGCTAAGTTATGGCCGAAAAAAAGTGCTTAATTATTTCCCCGTTCTGTTAGTGGCGGTTTCAGGCTATGTCAAAGAACGGTTATTGGTTTATGGTGTTCGTAGCCAGCAAATCAAGGTATTGGAAAATTTCCTGCCCGATCAACAAATCGCAAACGCGCCACGGCGTCAGCCCTTCCAAATGGATGGTATTCGCAAGGTATTAGTCATCTCTCGAGTCGATCCCATCAAACGTATTGATGTACTGTTGGCTGCACTGGACATTGCACCATCATTGCACAGTCTTGAAATACGTGTGCTTGGAACCGGTTGGGATCTTGAGAAATTACGCGAGCGAGCCAGGCAAGATCATCCTAATGTGACCTTTGCCGGTTTTAGCGATCAGGTTGAAAATGAACTGGCCGCCAGTGATTTATTGCTGCATTTGTGTCCAACAGAACCATTCGGTTTGGCAATTCTGGAAGCGATGGCGGCGCAAGTGCCGGTACTGTTGGCCAATCAAGGCGGGGCTGCCGGGTTGATTGAATCGGGAATTTCGGGACTCCATTTCCAGGCGAATGACGCTCATGATTTAGTCCGGCAGTTATCTTATTTGCAATCAGCCAAGGCGGATGATTTGAACAAATTTGCCGACAATGCGTATCAACGCTTGCTTCAGCAGTATTCCAGCAGTGCCAGATTAAATGATTATCGAACATTGTTTGAGAAGGTGATGATGTCATGAATAATCCGCTGGTTTCGATAGTAGTGATCGGGCGCAACGAGGGTCAACGTTTAGCGGCCTGTCTAAAATCCGTAAAAGACATCATTAACCCCGGAGGCGAAATTGAATTGATCTATGTTGATTCCAATTCACAGGATGGCAGTCCGGAATTAGCTGAATCATTAGGTGCAAAAGTGCTGCGTGTTTTACCGCAGCGTCCTTGCGCAGCTATTGGACGAAATGCGGGGTGGCGTGCGGCAACTGCACCCTACATATTATTTTTGGATGGCGACACCTTGTTACACCCGGCGTTTTTACAAATGGCTCTGCAAGCAATGGATGACCCCGGTGTTGCAGTAGTTTGGGGGCACAGGCGCGAAATTTACCCCGAACACTCTTTGTATAATCGTGTCCTTGATCTCGATTGGATTTATCCCCCCGGCGTTTCGGATTTTTGCGGGGGTGATGCGCTGATGCGGCGAAGTGTTCTGGAACAAGTGGGCGGCTTCAGTGAGGATCTGATCGCAGGCGAAGAACCGGAATTATGTCAACGAATTCGTGCAAAGGGTAATATTATCCTGCATATTGATCAGCCGATGACCCTTCATGATTTGGCGATGACCCGGTTTCAAGCCTATTGGAAGCGGGCTTTACGCGCCGGCCATGCTTATGCGGAAGTCTCACAGCGCATGAAAGCAACCGCATTTCCACTTTGGGTGCGCGAATGTCAACGCAATGCCATACACGCCACAATTTTGATTATGTTGCTGCTAGGCGCAATCATATTGAGTGTAATCACTGGACACATTTTGCCGTGTGTCGGCCTGGTTTTTGGCTATACATTTTTGATTCTGCGTTCTGCTTATAAGGCTCGCTGGAAAAAAGTTCAGCCATTAACTTTGCTGCTTTATGGCATACATTCCCATTTTCAACAGATTCCGATTGCCGTGGGACAGTTAAGCTATTGGTACCATCGTTTCAGAAACCAACAACAAGGATTAATCGAATACAAATGAGCCACCTACTTAAGAAGGCGCTTGTTACTGCATTAAGGCCGCTTGCAGCATTAAGTAACCGGTTGGATTCCCTTCGCCGGTTATGGGCTAATGCGAGATTGAACAGCGTACTGGCTGGTACTGTTCATTCTTCCGTAGTCGTGTTGAATATGCCCGAATTGCATGGCACCCGGCAAATAACCTTGGGCACAAATCTTTATTTGTACCGCGATCTTTATTTGGAAACACAAGAAAGCGGATGTATCAAAATCGGCAATGATGTAGTTTTGTCGCGTGGCGTGCATTTAGTGGCTTTTGCAGAAATTATCCTGGAAGACGGGGTGATGATCGGCGAGTATTCGAGTATTCGTGATGCTAATCACCGAGTAATAACCGGCAGTTCAGTTCGTCACAGTGGTCATCTTGGCAAACCTGTACACATTGGCCGCAATGCGTGGGTTGGCAGGGGTGTAACGATTTTAGGTGGCGTCACCATTGGGGAAGGCGCTGTCATCGGCGCGAACGCTGTTGTTACCAAAAACATACCCGCCGGCGCAGTGGCAGTAGGCATACCGGCGCAAGTCATTAAAACCTAGATTCATGTTATCTTACATCGCGTATCTGCCGGGGATATTGGCCTATTACGTTGCACAAAATCAGTCGGTAACTAAAGCATTTATATGGGTTTATATCCCGACATTACTGCTGCTACCTGATTATTATCGCGCCATAACCCCAGGCCTGCCAGATCCCTCATTTAACCAAAGTGCCTCAGTGGCGTTGTTTGCGGTATTTTTAATGCAGGGAGCACCTGGTTATCGGTTTAGTTATACCGACTTAGTGGTTGGCTTTTATGCGTTTGCCGTGTCTTATTCCGAATTTCTGGCTTCAGGCTACTCGGATGCACAAAACTTAATGTTCTTTGAATTAACGTCTGTATTATTTCCCTATTTTTTTGCTAAAAGTCTGATTGAGTCATTTGGCTTACGTTATGACTTTGCCAAGAGCATTGTGTTGTGTCTGTGTGTGGTCTTTGTGTTTAATTTATTCGAGAATAAATTTGGCTATAATTTATGGCAAGCCTATTTAGGCATGTTCTTTCCTGGGCAAGGACAAGGCTGGATAACCACCTTCCGCTTCGGTTTGGCGAGGGCAGCGGGCCCTTATGGACATTGTTTGATAGATGGAGTTATTATGGCTGCCGGTTATCGCTTCCAGCGCTGGTTGCAATGGTCTGACGCATGGCCTCATAAAATCAAACAACTGGCATGGGTACCCTGGTTTACACCGGCACAGCTTTTTACTCTGATGGTTTTAGGTGGCGTATTGTCAACTTTAGGGAAAGGTCAATGGTTGGCAGGTATTATTGCTTCTGGCATCGTTATCATCGGGCGTTCAAAAAAACGCGCGGCGGCTATGACGGCAGTTATATCGGTCATGATTTTTGTTGGCATTCCGTTGCTAGTTGCATTTTTAAACTACGCGTCAGTCGGTCGTAAAAATGCCGCTGATGATAATCAAGAAACTGCTGCGTATCGCTATGAGCTGGTCACTGAATATATGGACGTTGCGAGTGAGAAATTGTGGTGGGGCTGGGGATTGATGAAATGGCCGGAAGTGCCTGGATTTGAATCCATCGACAATCATTTTTTACTGACTTATTTAAATCATGGGGTTATTGCCGTCAGTTTATTATTAGGTATTATTTTTGGCATGATGGGTCGTTTGATACGTCATGGAATGTCTCGACCGATGCCTGAACCCAGGGGTAGTTCATTAGCTTTTACCTTGGCTGCTCTTTTTTTAATGTATTTCATTGCAGTCGCCACTGTTGCTATGATGAATCAGAGTTGCACGTTATTTTTTTTAATCACGGGTCTATCTGATGCATATTTGCGCACCAGCACCTGGGATGGCTATCGCGATGATGGGAAGATTAAAGCATCATCCGATACTCGGCTATTTCGTTTTCGTAAGGTACTTTAGCGAAGACCTAACTTATGTCTTATTTGGCTTTGCTCACTGCCATTGCATAAAAATGCATAAAAAAAGCCTACTGTCAGGAGTGTATAAAACACGCCAATGAAGCCTAAAATAAAAATTAACTGCCAGCGATCAGGATTCAGCTCAGTGAGCCAGGGCTGGATTGCAGCCATTAATCCGAACCCCCAAAGGTAAGGCACTGCCCCAGGTATCAAGACAAAACGAATAAACTGCCGGTGTTTCAATCCCAATTGATAATTGCCCCGGCACAAATAAATCAAGGCGCTAAGAACCCGTGACAACATGGCTATTTCAGCGATGACGACTACATCAAAGCCGACATAGTACCATGCCAACAATAAACCGCTGACTATAAAAAGCAATTGCCACCCCAGGTAACTGAAGGTACGCGACGGACGGTTGATGCCCTGGTAATAAGCTGATAAGGGTCCTGTCAATACATGTAACTGATAACCCACGCACGCGCAAATCAACACGGCAATGGTATTTGTCAGATGATCTCCATGACCAAGCCACGCGATCAACAACCAGCCGGCAAATGGCGCGAGAAAACCCATTGCCAAGCCGTTAAGTAAATTTAAATAACGCAATCCCTGAGTATACAGACGTTTAATGTCGTTTTGTTTACCCAAACTGTGCGCTTGTGTAATCGCTGGTAAAAAACTGGCATTCATTGATGAAAATACCTGACTTGCCATGACGGGAAATTTCTGCCCCAAATCCAGGACTGCAATAGCTGTCAAGCCGGTCAAATAACCAGCCAATACGCGCTCTATCGAGTACATGACAATGCTTAGTAGTCCTGAAAGCTGTAAAATACCACCATAATGTAGGAATCGGCTAAAGAACTCGCGTTTGACCAGGCGAAAACTGATGTGTAAACCTGGAATAGCGCGATAACAAAGAACGATATATATGACTGTTGAAAAAATATATCGGGCAAAAAATGCCCACAATAACGAGGTCACGCCATAACCGTAAAATAGTAGCGTCACGATTAACGCGGTTTCCAACAAAAAACTGATAATCCAAACAATGGTTTGTTGGGCAATCCTTTGCAGACCATGCAATACATAAGCGAATGCACCCAAAGTCATATCCAGTAACATCGTTGCCAATGTACCCAGAATTAAAACTTGTGCAGTGTGGTGTAACTGCGGGGCGACATTAAAACTTTTTAATAACACAGGCATCGCAATCCAAATGCCACCCAGTGCGCACACGCTAAAAATAAAAGTCAGTAACAGACCCGTACTTATTAGTCCGTTAATTGAATCGAATTGTTCTTTTACGCTGTATTCTGCAACGTAGCGAATATAAACATTGGAAACGCCAAACGCGCCCATGCTGACATAGCTAATTAATAAAAAGCAAGTAGACCACAAGCCGTATTCTTCCAGGGAAACGAAATGAAGAATCAGCGGCGGCAAGCCTACGCGGGTGAGCAGGTAAAGCAATCGACCGGCGGTCTGCGCCAGTGTATTGCTGTAAAAAGAACTGCCTTGCCTTTTATTTTTCATGGGTTTTACTGTTTTTTTTGTAAGTGTTCGGGTAGTATAGATTTGTTAATTTATTATTGATAGAGCGATCGAGTTAATATGCCTAAGTCCTTATCAATCCTCTACTATCTTGCCTTAAAAGGGATGCAAGATTAATGGCCCTGATGTTTTTTTTGTCAACCACACATAAGGTTAACTATGTTTTCCCTAATTCGTAGGCTTTTTCGAGCTTTTCTCAGAAAAAGTGCAATGGAATCAGGACGATTTACAGGGCTGTATCACCGATTTTGTAATCCTGATGGAGAAGAATGGGCGCGTTATCTGAAACGGCATCGTGTTCTTTACCAAATGGGCGAGAATTGTGTTGTCCAGACCAACGTCGAAATTACTGATCCGCTTCATGTAAGGCTTGGAAACAACGTTCGCTTAACCGGCTGTACACTTTTTGGTCACGATGGTTCAGTAAATATGCTTAAAAAAATGACCGGATTATCTCTGGACAGCGTTGGCAAAATTGACATACTCGATAACGTTTTTGTTGGTCATCGTGCGATTATCATGCCCAATGTGACTATCGGGCCTAATGCGATTGTTGCTGCCGGCTCAGTGGTGACGCGCGATGTGCCGGCCAATACCATCGTCGGTGGTGTACCGGCAAAGAAAATAGGAACTGTGGATGAATATATTCAACGATGTGAACAAAAAACCGCTGCTTTACCGTGGTTTGGGCACCCTCTCATCGCAGGAGATTATTTTGGTCCCGCCTCTGCTGAGTTAACCAAATTGCGCTGTGCCTATTTTTTTGAAACACCCAAAGAAAGCACTGAAACACATAATGTCCAGGACTAAAGCACCCGATAGTTGAATAACAACAGACTAAATAGGCATCACTGTTTTTGCCTTGTGCTTTTGCTTAAAACCTACTACAACCCATTTTTAAATCATGACTGAAACACACAAAATTCGCGTGTTGCTTTCCGCCTATCAATGCGGTGTTGGCATGGGCTCGGTGTCTCAGATTGGTTGGGAATGGTATTGGCGTTTAAGCAAGTCTTGTCAAGTTACGTTACTGACTCATGTGCGAAATCGCTCAACGCTTGAATCCTCTGGTGTCCCCCTGGAAGATTCATCCGTCATTTTCATTGATACTGAATGGTTTGCCGGACCACTTTATCGTTTCGCATCGCGTTGTTTTCCCCGCAGTGAACATCCTTTGTTTCTTATTTCATCACTGGATTTTTTTGTTTACGACTGGATTGCAACACGACATAGTCGGCGATTGTTAAAAGAAGGGTACTCATGGGATGTAGTACACGCAGTGACCCCCGTATCGCCAATGGCGGCAACACGTTTACATACTCTAGATATTCCATTGGTTCTTGGTCCCTGGAATGGCGCACTAGCTTCACCCAAGACATTCCCGGAGATCATGCAAGCCGAATCCAAATGGCTCTATCCCGTGCGCAATTTCGGACGAGTGATCGATCTTTTGGTTGGATCGTCACGCAAAGCCGCTATGATACTGATCGCAACACGCTCAACATTGGCTGGGATACCCGCTCGTTACCGTGCAAAATGCCGTTTTTTGCTTGAAAATGGCGTAGATTTAAATTTGTTTCAAGCAGCACCCTGGCCGCCTGCACCCTCGAATTTTTACCCCTTACGGATTGCCTTTGTCGGTCGTTTACTGCCTTTCAAAGGCGTTGCCATGATGCTGGAAGCGTTAAAAGCCCTGGATTTTCCTGTGCAACTCACTATTGTTGGCGAAGGCCCTGAGAGAATTGCGTTAGAGCGTATCGCTGCCGAATTCGGCATGGTGGAAAAAGTTCAGTTTACCGGTAATTTACCGCTAAACGAGGTTGCTCAAATCATCCAGCAGGCGCATGTGTTTTGCCTGCCTTCAGTGCGTGAATCCGGCGGTGCCGTGCTGCTGGAAGCCATGGCGGTAGGACGGCCGGTTATTGCTATTGATTTTGGCGGCCCCGCTGAAATTGTCAATGAGGGCGTTGGCGTTAAATTACCTGCAACGGGCAAAGCCGATGTTGTGCAGGGACTGATCAACGCGTTTAAAAACGTGCGACAGCAACCGGAACTTTGGGTTGCTCGGGGTCAGGAAGGCCGCCGCCGGGTTGAAAATAATTATAGTTGGGATGCAAAAATTGCCAGCGCAATAGCCTTTTATCGTGAATTACTGGAATCGGAATCATGACACAACACAGCATAGCGTATCTAGTCAGTCAATATCCAGCCTACTCACATACGTTCATATTGCGTGAAGTACAACAACTTCGCCAGTTCGGTGTTTCGATTGCCGTTGCCTCTATTAATTTACCAGATCGTCCGTTTGAGAAACTCACCGATGTGGAAAGAAACGAAGCCGAAAACACTTTTTACATCAAGTCTCAAGGTATTTTAAAAGCAGCCGTTGCCTTGAGCAAAACACTGATAAGGAATCCGTTTGGACTATTACGAGGATTGAAGCATACCTTTAAACTGGGCGGTTGGGATGTCAAACGCTTGCTTTATCATGCATTTTACCTGGCAGAGGCCATGCTGGTAGGGCAGTGGATGCGCTCACAAAACATAAAACATCTGCATGTCCATTTTGCCACTCCGGCTGCCTCCGTCGGGATGCTTGTCAAAACAGTGTTTGGCTATAGTTTTTCTTTCACCGTACATGGCCCCGACGAGTTCTATGATGCCGCCGGCTATAATTTGCCTGAAAAGATTTTAGCCGCGGACTTTATTTTCTGCATCAGTCATTATGCGCGCAGCCAAGTAATGAAATTGTCCCCTGTTCAGGCATGGCCAAAATTTGACGTATGCCGTTTGGGAGTCGACCCTCAACGATTTATTCCTGTACCCAAAACTAACCAGACCGAGACTTGTAATTTACTCTGCGTCGGTCGTCTTACACCGGCTAAAGGCCAAGCGATTTTATTAGAATCAGTCGCACAATTACAAAATCAAGGCATTTCTGTAACCCTTACATTGGTAGGAATGGGGCCTGACGAGCAAAGCCTGCGGCAATACGCAGAACACTTGGGAATTAGCAGGCAAGTACATTTTACCGGTGCTGTCGATCAAGATCACATTCTGGATTTTTATAAGGCAGCCGATATTTTTGTTTTACCCAGCTTTGCCGAGGGTTTACCTGTCGTTTTGATGGAAGCAATGGCCATGGAAATTCCCTGTATAACTACCGCGATTACCGGCATTCCTGAATTAATTCGCAATGGTGAAGACGGCTTATTAGTAGCGGCATCTGACAGTGCAGGATTTAACGAAGCGATTATCAAATTAGCAACAGATGAATCTTTGCGCCACGAATTAGGAAAAGCAGGAAGACTAAGAGTATTGTCTGACTATGATCTACACAAAAATACCCGGCATCTATTTGAAACATTAAATAAACGCATAGAGTCGTTGAGTGCATGAAAAAGCCAGCAATTTTAATCCTGTGTGCTTTTTTTCTCAGCTCAGTGGAAGCGGATACCGGGCTTCAATTTCAAGTAGACCCTCAGGCAATGACAAGCAATTCGCCGCGTCTTGGTATTAATTTAGGCGATTGGTCTGCCTGGGGAGCATCCCAACTCCCGATTAATGTGCTAAAAAACCCGGGATTTGAAGGCATCATAGATCGGGCCATTATCATTGTTAAAGCAGCCGATGCGTTTGGTTTTTCTGATAATACCGTTTGGACCCAACGCCCTGATGGCTTTTGGGCGGGTGCTCAGTATGATGTTCGTAGCGGCGCTCAAGCAGGTACTCAGGGCGTGTTATTTGATTCGCTAGCCGTGGGCAAACAAAAATTGCCAGAATTTATCGTAACAGGAAAAGCACCCGCATTACTTCCTGGCGATGTGGTCAGTCTAACCAGGGTTAACGATAAAGAATTGCCCAGTCAATGGTGGTTTTCAAAAGATCTATTACCCGGACAATTGACCGTAGTTAGCAATGATAAGCGGCCGGGCAGTCCAGGTGTCAGAGCACTCGCACTCAAACCATTGCCTGGAAAACCCGTGGAAATCTTGTCCTATCTCGATGCCATAGGCGACAGGGCAGGTAAATTACTGCCCATCAAAGGCATCTGGAAACTGTGTTTCTGGATGCGGCAAACTGAACCCGGTGCGAAAATTACGGTAAGTTTTCGACGCTTAAATGGCGGTGAAGCTTTTTATCAGGAAACATTCCAACCAACGGCTCAATGGCAAGTGTTTGAGCGCAGCTTTAACGCTCAGGATAACGGTGCTCCGGGCACACTGGAATTGAGCCTACGCAGTGAAGGCAACAATGGCAGCATTGTGTTGGATGATATGGAATTAGGTTCAGTATCTGGAAGCAATGCCAGCTCATTTCGCCCTGAGTTATTAACGGTTCTTAAGCAATTACAGCCCGGCTACTTGAGAGATTGGCAGGGTCAATTGGGCGATACCTTCAAAAACCGTGCCGCTATTCTTTTCGCGCGACGTGCCTCCCGCTACCGCCCTGGCGAGGAGAGTTCCTTTAGTTACAATCTCGAAGAATTTTTTCAATTAGCTCAAGCAGTGGGTTCACAGCCCTGGATTATCGTACCGCCTACTATGGGTGATCAGGAATTGCGAAAACTGGGTCAATATTTAAGCAGTCAGATTAAGGCTTTCCATTTTAAAGAAATGCTAGTTGAATTCGGCAACGAAAACTGGAATTCTGTGTTTCGCCCTGCCGGCATTCCAGATTACAAGGCACATGGCGAAGCGGCTACCCGTGCTTTTCAACAACTCATGAAGGGAGCAAAAAATCATCCTGCCATACGTACGATTGTTAATGGCCAATATGTCAACCCGTGGCTTTCGTTAAAATTTCTCGATGGTGTACCCAATGCCCATGCCTTGGCGGTCGCACCTTATTTTTTATTCAAACTGGATGAAACTGACAATTTATTAACGGCTCTTTTCGAGCAGGATGATTTTTACACCGAAACAATGGCTGCTACCCTAACGCGCGGCAAAGAATTGATGATTTATGAAGTCAATTTACATACCACGTTAGGCAACGCATCCTCAACAACGCGTGAACTAGCAACTACTAGTTCGGCAGCGGGTGCGGCTTTAGCAAGGCGTTTAATGACAGCGTTGAATTTGGGTGTGAAACGGCAATGTCTGTACACACTGGCACAATATGATGCTTTTATTGAGCCTAGCCCGGACAAGCGTGAAATCGTTAAATTATGGGGAGTCGTGCGTGATCTGGGAGATACGCAACGCTTCAGACCTACGGGATTAGTAATGGCGATGTTAAATCAGGTGTTGCCCGCTGATATTCACAAAGTCAATAGCCTCGATGCGGATGTTGATAAAAATATAACCTTAACCGCATTTCACAATACCAAAGGCTGGGCTTTAGCTGCGGTCTCGGCTAAAGCTTATCAGCAAAAAATTACTATCCATTTCCCAGGAAAGCAACAACAACTTTGGCGGGTATTACGACTGGATAGCCCATCGCCAACTGCCAGTAATGAAAATAATGAAAACGTTCGTATTAAAGAAGAACACATGATTTCTCAAAACGACACTATCAGTCTGACGATTCCTGCTTATGGTTTTGTGGTTATGCTTGCAGACAATTGAGTTTAGAGGGAACGCTGTTATTTATAGTTAATGTAGTGCAATCATTTAAACTGAGTGGGGAATTTGAAAAACTCGACTCTTCTATAATGGCCACTACACAATTTAGAGAATAAAATTCAACAGGATTGAGGGCCAATCATGATTTTTGTAAGCATCGGTATTTTAACAAGATTTTCTGGGTATTTATGATTCCGGCTTTAATCCTGCTGATTGAAATAGTAGTTCTCGGTTTAACCTTGCCGGGCACTCTGGAGTTATTCATATTGACCTTTGCCGCAATATCCTCGAAAAAAGGTCTGGTAATTAATCACGCAATGGCCGAATCGGCACTGCCGCATTTGGCAGTGGTAATACCCGCACACAATGAAGCCAGCGGTATCGACGCTTGTGTTGCTAATCTGCAAGCCAGTTTAAACAAAACCACCGGATGTGCATTAATTGTTATCGCCGATAATTGTCAAGATGCCACCGCAGACATGGCGAAAAATGCAGGTGCTCGGGTTTTAGTCCGTCACGATGATGTCAATCGCGGAAAAGGTTACGCGCTGGATTACGCGTTTACTATCTTGTTAGCTGAAAATTATGATGGTTTTTTAGTGATTGATGCTGACAGCCGTGTCGATGAACAATTGATCAGTGATTTCCAATACGCATTTGCACAAGGTGTCGAGGCGCTGCAATGCCGTTATCGTCTCTCGAATCCGGATGCTTCCCCACGGGCCAGGCTTCAGCATATCGCCTGGCTGGCATTCAACGATTTACGCTTGTTGGGTCGAGAAAAACTGAACGTGTCGGTGGGCATTCTGGGGAATGGCTTTGCTCTAAGCCGAACGACGCTTGAGGCTGTGCCCTATGAAGCTGGTTCTATTGCCGAAGATATGGAATATCATTTACGCCTGGTCAAAGCGGGTTATCAGGTACATTTTCTTGACACCGTCAGCGTCTATTCAGATGCGCCCAATCAAGATACTAACGCTGCGGTGCAGCGCACTCGTTGGGAAGGTGGACGATTCCGGCTGATTATTGACCATGTCCCGGCTTTATTAATGGAGGTATTGCGTGGGAAATGGAACCTACTTGAACCCTTGGCTGAATTATTGTTATTGCCCCTGGCGTTTCATGTATTATTACTGCTTATAACCTTGCTGATACCAGTGACACTGCTGCAATATTATGCTGGCGTCGGACTGCTATTGGTCTTCGCACATGTTCTGATTGCTGTCCGGTTGGGAGGCGGCGGATTAAAGGATATCAAGGCGCTGGCTACAGTTCCTTTTTATATGCTGTGGAAATTAACGTTACTGCCCAGACTGTGGCGTAATATGCGTAAAAATGCTGCGTGGCAGCGCACGGATCGGGAGAACTCATGACTGCTCTATCAGTTATTATCGTAACTTATAACAGCGCGCCATTACTGCGTTCTTGCCTTGACAGTTTACGGGCACAAACACTGGCTGGCGATTTTGAAATTATCGTGGTGGATAACGCTTCACGCGATGAATCAGCCGCTATTATCCGCGCGGAATATCCCGAAGTTCAATTAATAGCCAGTGACGTGAATCTCGGCTTTGGTAATGCCAATAATCTTGCCATGACCGAAGCGCAAGGCCGATTCATTGTGTTGCTTAATCCCGATGCTGTATTACCCGCCGATGCCCTTGAACGGGCTTTACAGCACATGGAAGAAAACGCTGATGTAGGCATGGGTGGTGGGCTTTTGCAAGGTACACAGGGCGAATTGCAGCCTTCGGCCCGGCAATTTCCTTCACTGTTAAATGATGGTTTAACACTGTCCGGTTTGGCAAATCGCTATCCGAAATCCCGTTTTTTTGGTCGTTTCGATCGCTCCTGGGCTGACCCTTTACAAGCCACTGCTGTGGATTGGGTGCCTGGTGCATTTGCGATTTTAAGTCGTAGTTTGCTTGAGAAAATTAGTCTCTTCGATCCACGTTTTTTTCTGTATTATGAAGAAGTGGATCTGTGCCGACGTATTCATCAAGCCGGCTTTAAAGTCTATTACTGGCCGGACCTGGTAATTACCCATATCGGTGGCGCGTCATCTGAAACAGTGGGCGAAATGGCATTTTCCAGTTCAGGCAAGCAACTCACACTATGGCGTATGCGCAGTCAACTGTTGTACTACCGAAAATGGCATGGCCTGGTTTACAGTTGGCTGGTCAAAGTCCTGGAACAAGCCTGGCATGGCATGCGTGCCTGGCGCAACGGCAGCTGCGCACCTGATAAAGCCGCGGAATCGAGACACATCATAGGACTCTGGCGGCAAGCCTGGCAAGAAACGCAAGGTGGTCGTATTTCTCCTCCTCAACCCTGGTGAAGCTGATGTTTGAGCATATTCGTGAAGACTGGCGCACTTACGAGGGTGATTTAAGCCGTCAAGGCTTGGGGGTCATGCTGGTGTATCGTTTCGGACGCTGGCGTTACAGTATTCAACAACGCTGGCTACGCTTGCCGTTTTCTTTTGTTTATAGAATACTGAAATTGCTATCGCAAATATTAACGGGCATTGATTTACCTTGCGAAGTGCAAGTCGGACGACGACTGTTAATTGAACATTTCGGCGATATTATTATCAGCGGCGATTCCGTCATCGGTGATGATGTCATTATCCGCAACGGCGTTACCATTGGTTTGAAACGTACGGGTGTCCCAGGTGCGCCGGTCATTGGCAACCGCGTTGATATTGGTACCGGGGCGAAGCTATTAGGTGCAATTCGAATCGGTGACGATGTGGTAATCGGCGCAAATGCAGTGGTGCTACAAGATATCCCCGCCAATTCGCTGGCTGTTGGGGTGCCGGCAAGAATTAAAGCTCGGTCTATTCAACCATCGAACGAGAACATCAATGTCTAAGACAACACCCACGATACCAGGCCCCTTGGGTCAGAAACCCCGACCAACCTACGTACGGTTATTATTACCTTGGCTGTTCCTTGCGCAGTCCGCGTTGCCTCGTGTTTTCGACGTGCTGTCAAGTCTACTGCTAATAGTTCTTTTACTTCCTTTATTACTATTACGTGGATTGATTGCTTATCAGCAAACAGGCTTGGTTTTTAATCGACAGCCACAGATCGGGCGCTTTCAACAAGAGTTTGAACGCTTATCTTTTGGAGGTTTGATGCCAGGTAAACGTTTGGCCGTATTATTGAATGTACTGCGCGGCGATTTGGCCTGGGCTGGTCCACGGGCTATAGCACCGGAAGAGCTATCGGAATTGCCTGCGAAGGCTCTGTTTCGTTTTGGCGTCAGACCAGGGGTCATTTCACCGCATGCACTCAGGAAGAAAATTGGTTTGGCTTATGATGATGAACAAACCACTGATCATGAATTTTATTATAGCGCGACTGCTAAAGAACATATTGGCCTGAGTCTGCGCGGTGTAGTTGGTTCATTACTGGGGGGCAATGAGCCCAGACCGACGCCGCCAATACTGCATTTTTGGGGTGTCGATATTGTCAATACCAGTATGTCGGAAGCAGTTGATTGGATCGAACAACGCGTTCAGCAAAAGCAAAAAGCCTTGCTTGCTTTCGTCAACCCTGCCTGCCTAAATATTGCTTACACTCACGCGGAATATCTGGGTATTTTACAAACAGCCGATCGCGTATTACCTGACGGCATTGGAATTAATATTGGCTGTCGGCTGCTCAATGAATCCTTGCTAGCTAACGTCAATGGCACCGATCTGTTCCCGCGGTTGTGCGACCGCGCGGCTCAAGGCGGCTATAGTTTGTTTTTATTGGGCGGCTTGCCAGGCGTCGCAGAGTTGACTGCACAGGCAATGCAACTACGCTACCCGGATCTGCTTATCGCCGGTGTTCAAGATGGGTATTTTGCCAGCGAACAAGAAAGCCAGGTCATCGAAACCATTAATCATTCAGGCGCGGCCATTCTATTGGTAGGTTTCGGCGTGCCTAAACAGGAATTGTGGTTGGCGCGTCACCGTGAAGAATTGCAGCCTACTGTCTGTTTAGGTATCGGTGGTTTGTTCGATTATTATTCCGGCCGTATTCCGCGTGCGCCAGTTTGGTTGCGCGAAATCGGTCTGGAATGGACTTGGCGGTTGCTACAAGAACCTGGACGTATGTGGAAACGCTATATAATCGGTAATCCCTTATTTCTTTATCGCGTTTGGTTGCAACGTCAACAGGGTTCAAAAATATGAGGTCTGATTTACAAAGTGAATTATTACATCGTTATAGCCGCCTGCCCTTTTTTAAAGGACATATCTCTTTACGTTTACAGTTAAAACGATTGATATGGTTGACCGTAATTCGCGGCGCCTATCTGGTCAAGCGATTAATCGATATCATTGCTTCAATTGTGTTGTTGATAATGCTGTTGCCGCTGTTTGCCATTATAATGCTGCTCATCTACCTGAGCTCACCGGGGCCGGTTTTTTATAAACAAACGCGTGTGGGCCGTTGGGGTAAATTATTTACCATGTGGAAGTTTCGCTCTATGTATTGCGATGCCGATGCACGCTTAAAAGAAATTATGGCGCAAAATGAAATGACTGGCGGGGTAATATTTAAAATGAAAAATGATCCACGTATTATTCCCATTGGACGCTTTATCCGTAAGGCATCCATTGATGAATTACCGCAGTTGTGGAATGTCTTAAAAGGCGATATGTCACTGGTTGGCCCTCGTCCGGCGCTACCCTCCGAAGTAAACCAATATTCCTTGCAAGATCGTCAACGACTGGAAGTGATTCCTGGCATTACCTGTATCTGGCAAGTATCCGGCCGTTCCGATATCCCTTTTCCGCAACAGGTGCAACTGGATGTACAATACATTCAATCACAGTCGTTGTTGCTTGATCTCAAACTATTGCTAAAAACTATTCCGGCCGTGTTATTAAGTCGTGGAGCTTACTGATGGATGTCATACTTTTCGCCGATCGTAAAGGACAAGAATTATTGCCATTAACTGATGAAACTTGCGTGCCTTTATTGCCGTTGGCTGGAAAAATGGTTATCGAGCATACTCTGGAAGCATTGGTCGAAGCGGATTTAAGGCAAGCGCATATTATTTTGTCGCCGTATGCAGAACAAGTTAAAGAAGTGCTTGGCAATGGTGAACGTTGGGGGATGCGCTTAACGTTCAGCACAAGCCGTGGCGAAGAGTCGCCTATGCAAGAGTTAACAAGGCTTCCACAACCGCCAGTGCCGCCCTTTTTAATACTGCGAGGTGACATTATTCGTAGTGGGCAAATTAAAGTTTTTTTACAAAAGGCAGAAACGATAACAGCGCCCTGCGTACACGCGCTATTTGGCGCTGAAAATGCCTATATGTCGCTGTGCCGAGATAGCCTTCATGCTGATTTAGACAGTTTAAGCTGGACTCATTCAACTATTAAACCGTCAGCTAAGACAACGGTTGTCCTGAACGGTGTAGTAGCCAGGCTCGATTCACTCGTGGCTTTCCATCAAACCAATCTGGATGCGGCGGCAGGACGGCTTCCCATGTTATTGATTCCAGGCCGGCAAACCGCCTTGGGTCTGACTCAAGGCCGTAATACAGAGGCGTATCCACAAAATTTAAAACAAGGCATTGCCCTGATTGGCTCCAATTGCCATTTGCACCCTTCGGTTGAACTGAGTGGTGAAGTAGTGATCGCTGATAATGTTATTATTGATCGTCGAGTCAATATCGAATCATCAGTCATATTACCCCACACCTATATTGGTGAATTGGTGGAACTGCGAAATGCTATCGTACGCGGTAATGATCTTATTCGTGTTGATAATGGTGCAATACTTAAAATCAGCGATACATTTTTACTCGCCGATCTAAAGACATCTTCCATTAATAAGGGCTTAGGAGCTGTTTCAAATCGCGTTGCCGGATTGCTATTGCTGCTGTTGAGCCTACCTCTCTGGGTTTTAGCCATGTTCCTCAGCTTGTTGCAAAATCCTGCGAAGCCTTTCTGTACGCATCGGTTACGCGGAAATAAAATAGAATTAAATGAATTCGGCATGCCGCAACGGACTGAGTTTCCGGCAAGGGAATGGAATTTAAGTGTGCCCGTACTGCGTTATTTGCCGCGTATTCTTGCGGTAATCAGCGGCGATCTGAGTCTCGTCGGTACCTTGCCGATAAGCCTTGAAACTGCCGCTCAACGCACGGAAGAATGGGAAAAACTTGCCGATCAAGCTCCAGCCGGGTTGATAGGTCCAACTCAGTTGCATGTTCCCGCTGATGCTCCTGAAGAAGAAAAGCTCATGAGCGATTCCTTTTATGCGGCACATTTTAACGTCAGACATGATTTGCTCTATTTATTACAATCTCTTCAAGCACTGATCTCGCGCAAAGCTTGGTTTAGCTAGACTCATGACAGCTTAGGCTTATACTGTACGGCACAAAAGCCATTCACGATCGAACATGTAGGTACCTTCAGAATGATTGCAACAAATCAAAAACAAGATGGAATCACATTGAAAATGACTAGCGCCGTTGAATATATTTCGCCACTCGGCGAAGCGCTTCATGCGCTCTGCCTTTATGCAACCGGCAGTGAATCGTGTGCTCTTGATGTTCAGCGTGCAGCGATTGAGGCTTTGAATAATGTTATTTTGCATGCTTACAGGAATGAGCCGGGGCATGATATAACCGTACGCTGTTATCAGGAAAACAGACAGCTGCGTATTGAAATTATCGATGGCGGGATATCCATGTCTTTTTTACCTCAACCGGTATTACCTGCTTTCGATGCGGAAAATGGTCGCGGTTGGTGGATTATTAATTCCTGTGTTGATGATTATTATTACAAAGTCGTCGAATACATTGAACGGGAACGGGTTTTAAGGCCAACGGACAGTAATGAAAACGTTGAGATCACATTGGTAAAGCCACATGTGAATATTTTGACATTGATTAAAGAGTTTTAAAGCTCATCAATACAGATACATTAACTATTTTAGAGGAACTCTCCCATGGTTATAAATGAACAAAAACATGATGACATTGACATTGTTGTTTTATCTGGCCGCTTTGTTATGGCAGATTCCCAGGATGTACGTGAACGTTTGAAATCTTTGATAGATGAAGGAAAGGGTAAGCTTGTTATTGATATGGAGAAAGTTTCTTTTATTGATTCCAGTGCTTGCGCAGTCCTCATCTCTGCATTTAAAGGGATGCAATTAAGATCTGGACGTTTGATTTTAGTCACCAGTCCGATTGTACAATCTTTGATTGAGCTGACCCGTCTGCATACCATTTTTGAAATATTACCCACTCTGCCAACTGCCTTGGATGCATTTAGCGTAAACTGAAACCTTGTGTCGCTAAGATCGTATTCACTAGGTTATGCGTCAATCCAAACCTGTTAGTGTGCTTTTAGTCGAAGATGAGCCAGCAGATGCGCGGCGTATACAAATCTGTTTGCGGCAATTTAAAGAAATACCCTTTGAAGTCGTTAGGGCAGGTCCCCCTGGAGAAACGCCTACGCGAACCATCGATTCCCGTTCACGGGATATGAGCTTTGAAGTAACCTGGGTGACTACCTTAACCGAAGCGTTACAAAAACAAATTGAATTTCATTTCGACATTTTAGTCCTGGACTTATCATTGCTGGATGCACAGGGACTATCTGCCATTCGCTCGGCCAGACAAGCCGCTGGCTCTGTACCAATTATCGTGCTAATTGATCGCAATGACATTGATTTTGCTCAAACCAAATTGCAAGCAGTTGCCAAGGATTACATAGTAAAGGATGATTCAGGTTACGAGGGGCTGGTTCGCGCCCTGCGCTATGTTCTGCATCGTGCTGACCTGGAAACGCGCAACCCTTTATTGGTGGCGGCTTTGGAAGCAACATCCAATGCCATAATTATCACTGACCGGGATACCCGTATCGAATGGACTAACCCAGCCTTTACCGAACTGACGGGTTACAGTTTTCAGGAAGCCTTGGGACGGAGACCAGGTGAGCTATTAAAATCCGGAGTGCATGATGAATCATTCTACGAACAAATGTGGCAAAAGCTTGAGAAGGGAGAACACTGGCAGGGCGAAATCATTAACAGGCATAAGGATGGAAGCATTTATAATGCTGATCTGAATATCTCTCCGGTATTCAATAAAGATGGCTCACTATCAGGTTATGTCCAGATTCAACGGGATATTACGGATAGTGTAGTACGTTTGGCAATATCCGAAATCTTGCAACAACGCAGTCCGCTTGATGAACGATTCAAGCAGGTGCTGCAGGTTCTCTTTAATCTCAAAGCATTTGATTTGCAGCGCAAAGGGGGCGTATTTCTCCGCGCCAAAGATGAAAGCTATTTGAGCATGTTTCTACTGAGCGGAGCTTTCAGTGAGGAATTCATCGAAAAAGAAAAACGTATTAAATGTGGATCTTGTCTGTGTGGACGCGTAGCTATTTCGGGGAAATTACTGGTCTCTGATGATTGCTTCTGCGATCCTCGTCATGAGCATAAGTTTTTCGATATGCAGGCTCACGGTCATTATATCGTACCTATAGCTTCCGGTGACGAGGTATTGGGGGTGTTGTTTCTTTATACCGATACCTATCCCCTAAAATCCGAGAGTCGCCTCACTATGCTTAAGCAAGTCGGTGATATGATGGCTCTTGCTTTGCGCCAAGAGGAAGCAAAAACTGCACTGGAAACTGCAAGAGATATGGCTATGCGGGCTTCATTGGTAAAAAGCGAGTTTTTGGCCAACATGAGTCATGAAATTCGCACCCCCATGAATGGCTTGTTAGGCATGCTTGACTTGCTGCGCGAAACAAAAATGACACCGCTCCAAAGCGATTGGGTTGAAACGGCGTATAGTACAACAGAAGTCCTAATGGAAATCATCAACGATATTTTGGACTTATCGAAGGTGGAAGCCGGTAAATTTGAAGTGGAGCAGGTTGATTTTAATCTTGTTGATTTAGTGGAGGACATTTGCGCTTTACTGGCCGGAAAAGCCCATAAAAAGGGCCTGGAATTTAATTGTTTATTGCCCGTGCCGATGCCATTACGCTGGCAAGGTGATCCTATGCGCATTAGACAAGTGCTGACAAATTTAATAGGTAATGCCGTGAAGTTTACCCAGCAGGGCGAGGTTTCTGTGAGCATTAACTGGTCGTCCCTTACCGATAACCGGAACGGGCCCCGCTTCGAAGTTCACGATACCGGCATAGGCATTACGGCAGAAGCACAGCTACAGTTATTTCAGCCTTTTTCCCAAGCTGATAGTACCACTTCACGCCGTTTTGGCGGTTCTGGGCTAGGACTGTTCATCAGTAAAAAATTAGTGGAACTTATGGGGGGCTCTATCGGCATGAGCAGCGTCCCGGGCAAAGGCTCCTGTTTTTGGTTTACCCTACCCCTGGAGCAAAGTGAACGACAGGATACCTCGACAGAACAGTACGACCTTTCCGGGAAACGCGCACTGATTGTGGATGATAATGCAACCAACCGTAACATACTGAACAATTATCTAGGTCGTTGGGGGCTGGAGGTAAGCGAGGCCGATAATGGCAGTGCTGCGCTAATGGCATTGCAGACATCAGCGATTCAGGGTGTGATCTACGATTTGATATTGCTGGATATGCAGATGCCCGTTATGGATGGTTTGACCCTGGCAAAGTGTCTGGCCCAAATACCTGCGTTAGCGAAAATACCGGTTATTTTATTGTCATCAAGTGATCAGTTTGATCTTACCGACTATCAAAGCACAGGGATACTGCAATGCTTGTTGAAACCCGTGCGTCAGATGCAACTCTTCGATGCGATTGTTAATGCGTTACAGGGTGTTTCAGAAGCCAGCACGAATCCGGCCGAGTCTGAAATTCAACTGCCCGGTTATAAGGGAAAAAAAATACTCGTGGTAGAAGATAACAAAATCAATCAAAAAGTCATTATTGCCAAACTTGCCAAATTCGACATCGTGCCGGATCTTGCTGAAAATGGACAAGCTGCATTGGCTAAGTTGGCGCAAAACTCCTACGATTTGATCTTCATGGATTGTCAAATGCCGGTCATGGATGGCTATAACGCCACCCGTGAGCTTCGGCTGTTGGAAACCAGCAAGGGGTTGCCTCATCAAACAGTGGTAGCGCTCACAGCTAACGCATTAGAGGGCGAACTTGAAAAATGTCTGGAAGCGGGAATGGATGATTATTTGAGTAAGCCGATTGTTTCCGAGCAATTAATGGCCGTGTTGGCTTGCCGGTTAGGCAGTCAAGACGCTGAAATCCCCCCGGCTTTACTCAATGACAACATTTCCCCGACTGAAAAAGGCATGATTGTTTGGGACGAAACCGCAGCACTTAAACACCTGGAGGGCGATAGCGAGTTGCTGTACGAAATGATTGAGCTTTATTTAGTGGAAGGCCCCAAACAACTCCGTGATTTATCCCGATTTCAGGCGGAAGGTAACCTTATTGCACTGGCTAACACGGCTCACGCCATTAAAGGCACTACCGCCCATTTTTATGCCGATACTGCAACAGCATGTGCCAGTCTACTGGAACAAACAGCACGAAGTCATCAGCCTGCGGATTTTCAAGGCATGACCGAAGCCTTGGTAAAGGCGGTGACGGATTT
>Ga0208980_10000341_pt1 | contig 25639 bp, 19 predicted proteins | sample WetSurMetagenome_3_FD_187993 | JGI IMG/M metagenome (GOLD analysis project Ga0208980, IMG submission 187993) | Wetland microbial communities from Twitchell Island in the Sacramento Delta, sample from surface sediment Aug2011 Site A1 Bulk (version 2) | ecosystem: Environmental > Aquatic > Marine... | reverse complement strand
GTAATAGATCCGCCTGCCTTCCGCCGTGATGACAAACCCCACCCAGCCGCTTGCCCGGGGGTGAAAGGTCTTGTTCGTGTTGTACGACGGCACGGCCTCCACGACGATGCCCGGCAGCTCCACCCGGTCCCCCGGCTTTACGGCCCTTGCGCCTTTCGGGAGATCCCCCAGGCAGTCTTCGGGGGCCAGGATGACCGTGTCCGGCCCCGCAATCTTTTTCACGTCCTCGGCAGAGAGGTGGTCGTAGTGGCTATGGCTGATCAGGACGAGGCCCGCCCGCTTCGGTTTTTTCACCTTCCAGGGATCGATGTAGATCACCGGCTCCGTGTCGATCCGGACGGTCGAGTGGCCCAGCCAGAAGATCTTCTCCAGCATCGTTTCTCTCCTTTCCATGCGTTTTACGGTTCTTCGTGGGGGGTTCAGTCGATGATCAGATGTAGGGCCGCAGAGATCAGCGCGCTGATGGGTATCGTCAGGACCCAGGCCCAGAGGATGTTTCCCGCGATCCCCCAACGCACTGCCGTGACCCGGCGGGTTGCGCCCACCCCCATGATGGCGCCCGTGATGGTGTGGGTGGTGCTCACGGGGATCCCGAAGAGGGTTGCGCCGATGAGGGAACTGGCCGCCGCCGTCTCGGCGCAGAAGCCCCCCATGGGGTGGAGCTTCGTGATCTTCGTCCCCATGGTTTTCACGATCCGCCAGCCGCCGGCCATGGTCCCCAGAGAAATCGTGATGTAACACGCAAAAATGACCCACAGGGGCACGTGAAAATCCCCCTGCAGGTAACCCGTGCTGAAGAGGACCATCGTGATGATGCCCATGGTCTTCTGGGCGTCGTTCATGCCATGCCCCATGCTGTGGATGGCCGAGGAGGCGAGCTGAAGCCTGCGAAAGACATGGTTGCCCTGGGTGACGGTGAATCTTTTAGTAAGATTGAGCACGATCATCATGTACAGAAAACCAAGGAAAAAGCCGATGGCGGGAGACAGGATGATGAAGAGTGCCGTCTTGATGATCCCCTGCCAGACGAGGACCCACATCCCGCCTTTGGCGATCCCCGCGCCGATCAGCCCGCCGATCAGCGCGTGGGAGGAGCTGCTCGGCAGCCCCAGCCACCAGGTGATGAGGTTCCAGCTGATCGCGGCGATGAGCGCGCACAGGAGCACTTCATAGTCGATGATGACGGGGTCGATGATCCCGATGCCGATCGTTTTGGCCACGGGCGTGCCGACGATGAAGGCGGCCAGGAAATTAAAACACGCAGCCCAGTAGACGGCGTGTTTCGGGGACAGGACCCGGGTGGAAACGATGCAGGATATGGAGTTGGCCGCGTCGTGAAAGCCGTTGATGAAGTCGAAGGCCAGCGCGACGACGATCAGGAAAATGACGGAGGCAAGCACCGGATCAAGCATGCTTCAGGACGATTCCTTCGATGATGTTGGAGACATCCTCACAAACGTCGATGGATTCCTCGATCCGCTCGAATATTTCCTTCCACTTGATCAATTCGATGGGGTCCTTTTCGCGCTCGAAGAGGCGGGCCATGGCCGTGCGCAGCACGTAATCCCCCTCGTTTTCCAGCGTGTTGATCTCCACGCAGGCCTCGAGGATCATCTTGGACTTATTCTTGTCCCGCAGCGCGTGAACAACCACCTTCACCTTGGCGATGGCCTCCGTCAAGATCCGCATCAGGACGAAGAGTTCCTCGGCCGGCGTTTTCACCTTGTAGAGATACATCCTCACCGCCGAGGCCTCGATCATGTCGAGGATGCTGTCCATCTTGTTGACCAGGGCATAGATGTCCTCGCGGTCCAGCGGCGTGAGGAAGGTCTTGTGCATCCGCTCGTAGGCCCGGTGGGTGATCTCGTCGGCCTCGTGCTCGATCTCCTTGAGCTTCGTCAGCTTGGGCTCGCTGTACTGGTAGTTGTTCAGGATGTCCATGAAGAGCTTTCCGCCCTCTTCGATCTTGCAGGCGAGCTCCTCGAAAAGATCGTAGAACTTCTCATCCTTCGGAATAAACTTCATGGCTGGACCCTCCTTCGGACTCGGTGCAGGTAATAGCACACTTTCACGGCCCGTTCAATGACATATCCGAAGAGAGGGATCTGCCGCGCTGTTTTCCAACGCATTGAAACTGCGCGTGATTTGTTTTATCGACGGCGGGCGCGCATTTGGTAAAACATCCCCGCCTGAGAGCACGGAGGAAACGTGGCCCCGGTCAGGGCCGTGAACCGACTGAAGGGCCTCAGGCCGACGGGAAATAGAGAGAAACCGTGGTCCCCCTGCCCAGCAGACTTTCGATTTCGATACGGCCTTTGTGGGCCGTCATGAGGTGTTTGACGATGGAGAGTCCCAGCCCCGTGCCGCCCAGTTCGCGGGAGCGGGTCTTGTCGACTCGGTAGAAACGCTCGCCGAGCCGGGGGATTTCATCGCGGGGGACACCGATGCCGGTATCCGCGATTTTCACAACGACTTCGCTTCCGGCCGCCGGGGCGGCTGAAAGGCTCACGGTGCCCCCTTCGGGGGTAAACTTGACGGCGTTGTCCAGGACATTGATGAGGACCTGGCTCAGACGGTCCCGGTCCGCCCGGATGAGAGGGAGATCCTCGGGGATCGCCGAGGCGATCCTGATTTTTTTCTCGTCGGCCTTCTGCTGGATCATGTGCAGGACACTCTGGGCGATCCCGGAGAGGGCCACGCTCTCGAAGGAGAAATGAATCTCTCCCAGCTCGGTGTTCGAAATCGTGAGCAGGTCCTCCACGAGGCGGTTGAGCCGCTCCGCATGTCGCGCGATGGTGCAGAGGAATTTCCTTGCCGTCTCGCGGTCATCGATAGCCCCCTCCTGCAGCGTCTCGACGTAGCCCAGGATGGCCGTCAGCGGTGTCTTGATCTCGTGGGTCACGTTGGCCACGAAATCGACCCTCATGCGCTCCAGTTTCTTGAGGCGCGTCAAGTCGTGGAAGACGAGCATGGTCTTGCCTTCGGCTGCATCGACGCCCCGCACGGGGGTGATGCTCACGTCGAGCATGACGGGTTCACCCTCGCCCAGCTCGATTACCTGCGAGACGAGCGTGCCGCCGCTGCGGTACTGGTCGAGGGCCTTCTGCAGGCCGATATTGCGGAAGGCCTCCAGCGGGGTCTTCCCGACGATGTCGCGATAGCGCTCCCCGATCATGGTCCGCATGCCCCGGTTGACCGTTTCGATCCGCCCCTGGGGGTCCAGGATCAGGACCCCGTCCAGGGCGCTCGAAAAGGCCGCCTCGACCTTGGCCTTCTCCTCCTGCAGGGCCGCGATCCGTTTCTGGAGCTCGTCGACCATGTAGTTGATGTTTTCGGCAAGCTGGCCGATCTCGTCGGAGGAACGGATCATGAGCGTGCCCGGCGCCTCCCCTCTGCGCAGCCGCTCCGTGAAATGCTCCATATCCCGGATTGGCGAAGTGAGTCTCTTGGAAAAAAGAAATGCCATAATCACGGAGGTGATCAAAACGATCACGAAAGACTTCAGAAGGATCCCGGTGAATTCTTCGACACTCTTTCTGACCTCGACCAGCGGCCTGGCCAGGCGGATATAACCGGCAATCTCCTGTCCCTTCGGGATGGGAAGGGCCACATACATCATTTCTTCGCGCAGGGTCTGGCTGTATCGGGTAGCCGTACCGCGACCCCGAACACGCGCCTCCTGGATCTCCGGCCTTTCCAGGTGACCGCCCAACGCGGCGGCATCCCGGTCCGTCTCTGCGACAATCATGCCTTCCCGGTCAAGGATGGTTACACGGGCCCGGGCGATTCGTGCAATCTCTTCCGCACGGGACTGAATCTCCTTCATGGGATAGAGATCGACGATCCGAGCGTTGGCCATCAGTTCGTTTTCCACCTGCGCCTCGAGCTTCGCCCGGATCTGGTTTCCGGCAAGGATGCCCACGATCCCGATGGCAAGCCCTGCGATGACCAGATAGGTCCCGAAAATCTTGTAAAAAAGTTTTCCTCTCATTCTCTCTCATCCCTCTTCACGTTACAGATGTCTTCGGTTGTGTCGCCCGGCCACTGGTGCCTCACGTTGATCCCTGTAACCATGTAGACCACCATGTCGGCCATGCCTTTCGCGTGGTCGGCGATGCGCTCGAGGTTCTTGGAGACCTGCATGATGAGCAGGGCCCTGTGGATCGTCCGGGCATCCTCGAGCATGAAGGTCAGCAGCTCCCGGAAGATCTGCTCGTTGAGCGTGTCGATCTCCGCGTCCATCCGGCGGATCCGGTTAGCCAGTTCGCACTCCTCCCGGACGAAGGCGTCGAGGCTCCCGCGGATCATCTCCCGGGCGATCTCGGCCATCCTCGGCAAATCGATGTAGGGCTTGAGCTGCGGCACCTCGTTGAGCTGGAGAACTTTTTCGGCGATGTTCACGGCCATATCGCCGATGCGCTCCAGGTGCCCGTTGATCTTGATGGCTGTCGTGATGAAGCGCAAATCCCGGGCGATGGGCTGCCGCAGGGCCATGAGGCGTATGCACTTCTCCTCGATCTCCGTGTCGAGCTTGTCGATCTCGGCATCCCCCTCGATGACCTGCCGGGCCAGGTCCGAATTGCGCTCGAGGAGCGATGCGGTCACATTCGCGATGGCCTTTTCCGCCAGGGCCCCCAGGTAGAGCAGGTTCTGCTTGATGTCCTGGAGTTCCCTCTCGTAGTGGGTGATGGTTCTGCGCGTCTCTTCCATGCCTGTCCCCCTGATCGTCGATTAGCCGAATCGACCCGTGATGTAGTCTTCCGTCTGCTTGATGTCCGGCCGGGTGAAGATTTTTTCCGTGGTGCTGTACTCGATGAGCTTGCCGATGTAGAAAAAGCCCGTCCTGTCGGAGATGCGGGCTGCCTGCTGCATGTTGTGAGTCACGATGATGATCGTGTACTGCCTTTTCAGATCCTGGATCAGCTCCTCGATCTTGGCCGTCGAGACGGGGTCCAGGGCCGACGTGGGCTCGTCCATGAGGAGCACGTCGGGTTTCATGGCCAGCGCCCGCGCGATGCAGAGCCGCTGCTGCTGACCGCCGGAGAGCATCATGGCCGATTGGCCCAGGATGTCCTTCACCTCGTCCCACAGGACGGCCTGCTTGAGGCTCTGCTCGGCCAGCGCCTCGAGATCGACCCGGTCGCTGAGTCCGGCGAGCCTGGGACCGTAGGTGATGTTGTTGAAGATCGATTTCGGGAACGGGTTCGGCTTCTGGAAGACCATCCCGATGCGCCTGCGGATCTCGACGGGATCCACCTCGGGGTCGTAGATGTTCTTCCCCTCGAAGAGGACATCCCCCTCCACCCGGGTTCCGTCGATGAGATCGTTCATCCGGTTGAGCAGCCGCAGCAGCGTCGACTTGCCGCATCCCGAGGGACCGATGAGGGCCGTCACCCGGTTTTTCTCGAAGTCCATGGAGATGTCGGTGAGCGCCCGGAATTTCCCGTAGTAGAAATTGACATCCCTTGTTTTTATTACATGATTGTCTTCCACCGTTACCACCTTTTTCTCTTGCGGATGGTGCTGCGGATGATGATGGCAACCAGGTCCACCACCAGGACAAGCCCCACGAGGACGAGAACGGTGCCGAACTGGATGGGCCGCGTCGCCTCGATGTGGGTCCCCGCCGTGGCGAGCACGTAAATGTGAAACGGCAGGGCCATCACCTCGTCAAAGATCGACGAGGGCAGCTTCGCCGTGAAAAAAGCCGCCGCCGTGAACATGATGGGCGCCGTCTCGCCGGCCGCGCGCCCGATGCCCAGGATCGATCCCGTGAGGATCCCCGGCAGCGCGCTGGGCAGCACGATCCGATAGATCGTCTGCCACTTGGACACGCCCAGCGCGAGGGACGCCTCCCGGAAGGTTTGCGGCACTCCCTTGAGCGCCTCTTCGGAGGCGCCGATGATCGTCGGGAGGATCAGGATCCCCAGCGTGAGCGCCCCCGAGAGGATGCAGGAGCCGAACTGAAGAAACACGACGAAGAGGCCCAGGCCGAAGAGCCCGAAGACGATGGAGGGCACCCCGGCCAGGCAGTTCACCCCGATCCGGATGACCCGGACGAGGGGGCCCTGCTTCGCGTATTCCGTGAGGTAGATCGCCGACATGATCCCCAGGGGAAGGGCCATGAGGATCGCGCCCAGCGTGAGGTAAACGGTCCCCAGGATGGCTGGCATGATGCCGCCCTTCGTCATGGAGTCCGTCGGGGCAAGCGTCAGGAAATCCCAGCTGATGGCGCCGAGACCGTTGAAAAAGATATAGAAGAGAAGCCCGCCGAGGGCGGCCGTGATCACGAAGGCCGAGAGCCTCACGAGGCCGAAGAAGAGACCTTCCTTGAGATAGCGCCACCGCATGGAGGATTGAAGAGCCATAAATACCAGTTTAAAGCCGTTCGATTAGTTCTGTTGGTTCGATTGGTTCAAAAAAGGCTACCCGCGTTAAATGCCCTGCCTGTGCGTTCCGTTTTCTATTCTGTCCCAGAACGAATAGTACCAATGGAACAAATCGAACTTCTTGAGCTCCTTCTATAAGGTGCCCGATCCCTCTTCCCTGAACCTGTGGGACACGTAGTCGGCAACGAGGTTGAAGGCCAGCGTCAGGAGGAACAGCACGATCCCCGTGGCGAACAGCGCATGATAGTGCTCGCTCCGGAAGGGCGCCTCGCCCATCTCGGCGGCAATCGAAGCCGGCATGGGCCGGACGGAATCGAAAAGGCTCTCTGGAATCGCCGCCGCGCCCCCGGCCACCATGAGAACGACCATGGTCTCCCCGATGGCCCGGGCCATTCCGAGGATGACGGCCGTCGAGATGCCCGAGAGCGCCGAGGGAATGATGATCTTGAGGATCGTCTCGGACTTCGTCGCCCCCAGCGCGTAGGAGGCCTCCTTGAACTCCCGCGGCACGGCGTAGAGGGCGTCCTCGGCGATGCTCGAGATCGTCGGGACCGCCATGAGCGCCAGCATGAGCGAGGCGTTCACGATGTTGAGGCCCGTGGGCAGATCGAAGGTGTCCTGCAGCCAGGGCGCGAGGACCACCATCCCGAAAAATCCCAGCACGACGGAGGGGATCCCGGCCAGAAGCTCGATCAACGGCTTCAGAACCTCCTTCACCGGCCCGGGCGCGATCTCCGAGATGTAGACGGCGGAGAGCACCCCAAGGGGCACGGCGATCAGCGTGGAGAAAAAGGTCACGATGAAGGACCCCACGATCAGCGGCCAGATGCCGAAGGACGGCGGGTCGAAGGTGGGGTACCACTCGCTGCCGAGAAGAAAGTCCCGGACAGAGACCATGCGGAAGATCGGAAGACCTTCGCGGAACAGGAAGGCGACAATCAGGCCCAGGATCAGAATCGACACGCAGGCAAACAGCAAGAAAATGCGTTTGATGAGGATCTCTTTCAGTTTACGGGTCATGGGCGGTCCCCGTTCAGCAAATGAAGACAACGTTCGGCTGGCATCCCGTACCGCATCTCGGCCCTGCAAAACGCTGTTAAGAATACTCTGCCGCTCATCAGGATTCAACGGTTAAGTCGCGAACCGACCCGCCTCGAGAAGAAAAAGGCGAGAACGAGCGAGGGGATGGCGATAATGTACATGGTCCAGTAGATGGCCTGATAGAGGTGATCGAGCGATTCCCTGACCTTCCCCAGCGGGTGGGCCAGGCGGAGATACCCGGTGACCTCGTTCTTCTCCTTTAGGGGAATAGCGACATAGAGCATGTTCTCCCGGAGGGTCGTACTGAAGTGCGTTGCCTTGCCATGCCCCTGCGAGAGGGCCTGCTGGATCTCCGGGCGGTTGAGGTGGTTCTCCATGGCCCTTGCATCGGCCTGGGAATCCGCCACAACCCTGCCCGCCGGATCGACGAGGGTCACCCGTATGCCCATCTGACGGGCAATCTCCGGGACCCTGGTCTCGATTTCCTTTCCCGGCATGAGGGCTATGGCTTTTGCCGTACCGAGCATCCGCTCCTCGATGTTCTGCATGAGAATGTCCCGGATCTTCGGCGTCAGGAAGAAATCGAGGACCGCCAGGGTCAGAATGATGAGGATCACGTACGAAACGAACACTTTCAGAAAACGAAGATCTTTCATGACGCACCTCCCCGACCACAGTCCAAGCCGGGGTGACCGCGTCGGTCAGCCCGGGTCCTTTTCGGGAAACGCCCTCCCTACTTCAGGGGGACGAAGCCTTCCTTCTTGACGATCTTCTGGCCCTCGGGCCCCTTCACGAAGTTGAGGTAGCCTGCCGCGGACCCCTTGGGCTCGCCGTTGGTGTAATAGTAAAGAGGTCTCGCGATGGGGTAAGTCCCGTTGAGGGCGTTTGCGTCATTGGCGACGATGCCGTTGACCGTGAGGGCCTTCACGCTCTTGTTCAGGTAGCCGATCCCGATGTAGCCGATGGCGTAGCGGTTCTTCGAGACAGCCTGGACAACGGCGCCGCTCGATGCCTGGAGCTGGGCCCTCGGGCTCACCTTCTCCTTGTGGAGGATCTTCTCCTGCCAGCTCTCGTACGTGCCGGAGCTCGTGTCACGGGATATCACGACGATCTGCAGGTCCTTTCCGCCCACTTCCTTCCAGTTGCGGATCTTGCCCTGGTAGATGAGGGAGAGCTGCTCGATGGTGAGGTTCGCCACGGGGTTCGACGGGTGCGCGACGGGGGTCAGGGCATCGATGGCCACCTTGTGCTCCATGGGATTCACCCCCTTGGACTTCGCCAGCTCGATCTCTTCCTTTTTCATCTGGCGAGATGACATGGCGATCTGCGTCGTCTTGTCGATGAGGGCCTTGATGCCGTTTCCGGACCCGCCGCCGGAGATGGAGATGTTCACGCTGGGGTTTTTCTTCATGTACGCCTCTGCCGTCGCCTGTCCGATGGGCAGCACCGTCGTCGAGCCGTTGACGCCAAGGCTCTCCGCTGCAAGGGCCGATGCACCCCCGATCAGGCTGAGGCCCACGAGCGCTGCCGCGAGAATGTTCAACATTCGGGTCATTAGTATTTCCTCCCTGGAATGCGTTCTGATCGTTTGCCGCTATTGTAGATGGGAATTGTTACAGTTCGATGACAGGTTGGTTAAGAAGTCGTGACAATTCATTATCTGCCTGATCGCTGCGGATTGCAATACCACCGGCGAGCGAGGAGGGATGAGGGAAAACAGAAGTGACCGGTGACCGGTGACCCGTGAACCGTGGAAGAAAAAGAGGGTAACTGAAATGCGGCAGGCATTTGCGCGCAGGGCCGGCAGGCGGCCCTGCGAGGCTCAGCGCGGCGCCGGCTTCGGGCCTGTCGAGCCCATCCAGGCCTGCAGCTGCTTCGCCATGGCGGGGTTGAGCTTCTTCAGGGCCGCCAGCTCCCGCAGGGCCTCGCTGTTCCTCCCCGTGACCCAGTAAGCCCTGGCAAGGTTATCGCGAGCTTGCGCGAAGTCGGGCTTCAGCGCGACGGCCTTTTCGAGTTGCTCCACCGCCCCCTTCATGTCCCCCTGCCGCCCCAGGGTCACCCCCAGGTTCGTCCGGGCGCCGGCGTGTTCGGGATCGGCCTGCACCGCCGCGGCGAGGTGTCTCCGGGCGTCCTCGAGCTTCCCTTCCCGGAGGTAGAGGTTCCCCAGGCTGAAGTGGGCCTCCGCGAGTTCAGGGGCGTAGCGCAGGGCCGTGAGGTACTGTTTGCGGGCGTCCTCGGTCATGCCCTTCTTGACGAGGAGGATGCCCAGGTTGACCCGCGCATCGACGAGCGAAGGATTCATCTCCAGGGCGCGGTAGAAGTGAAAGGCAGCCTCTTCCGTCTTGCCTTCATTGGCAAGAAGGTGGCCCAGCCTCACATGGACCTCGGGGAATTCCTCGATCTTCAGGGACTCCAGGTATTTTGTGATGGCATCGCTCGGCTTGTCCTGTTTTTTCAGGATGTCGGCCAGCATGGCATGCCCGGCGCCGAACTGGGGCCAGTTCATGATGATGTGCTGGAAGAAGGCGATGGCGATGTCGGGCCGTCCCTCCCGGTCCATGGCCAGGGCAAGGTTGACATAGGCTTTCAGGAAGAACGGCTTGATGCGAATGGATTCGTGGTACTGGGCGATGGCTTCCTTCATGCGCCCCTCGTCCTGGTAGGCGGAGCCGAGGTTGTTGTGGGCCAGCGCGTTTCCGGGACTTGCCTTGACCACATACTCGAAAAGCCGGATGCTGTCTTTCCAGTGGCCCACCTGGACCCAGGACAGGATCATCAGCGCACCCATAACGCCGCCAGCCGTGACGGCCAGGGCGGCCTTTCCCCAGGGCCTGCCTTCCGCAAGATCGTTCATCCCCCAGGCTATCATGATGAAGATCCCGATGAGCGGGATGTAGGTGTACCGGTCTGCCATGGAATGCCAGCCGACCTGGAGGATCCCGATGACGGGAAGCAGCGTGATGAGATACCAGGCGAGCCCCACGATCAGGTAGGGGTACTTCCTGGCCTTCCAGCATGCGAATGCCGCTGCCGCCAAAATCACCATGACGGAGACGCCCGCCTTCCAGAGGGACACATCCTCACCGGCGTGCTGATAAAAGGGAACGAGACCCGTAGGCCAGACGGTCAGCACGAGGTAGGTGCCGTAGGAAACCATCCCGTTCACGATCCGGATCCACACCGGGTAACCGCCGGAGAAGGGCATCGCCACACCACTGTGGATCTGCGCAAAGACAGCAACAATGCTAAAGAGAAACCCGATCATGAGAAAAGGCACTTTTTCCTCGAGAAGAGGCAGAAGGGTCCGCGGGCTCTTCAGGTCTTGCCATCTGAACCGCCTCAGCGGCCAGAAATCCAGAAGCACCAGGACCACGGGGACAGTGACGAGCATCGGCTTCGACATGAGGCCCAGAACGAAGAAAAGCACGACGACGCCATAGTGCATCCACCGGCCCGTCCGGCTGTATTTCGCGTAGGCAAGCAGGGTGAGCATGAAGAAGAAGGTGCTCAGGACATCCTTCCGCTCCGCCACCCAGGCCACGGATTCCACGTGCAGCGGGTGGAGTGCAAAAAGGGCCGCCACGGCGGCGCTCGGTCCATTGGCCCCCGTCATGGCCGCCAGGGCAAGAAACAGAATGACCGTGCTGGCCAGGTGCAGCAACAGGCTCGTGAGGTGATGCCCGCCCGCCCAGAGGCCGAAGAGCTCCACGTCGAGCATGTGGGAAAGCCACGTGAGCGGGTGCCAGAAATCGGCGTGGAAGGTCGTGAAGGCCCAGAGGACACCCCTGATGGTCAACCCCTGGAGAACGGTGGGATTGTCCAGCACGTAGGGGTGGTCGTCGAGGTTGACGAATCGAAAGCCGATCACCTGCCCGTAGACGGCCAGCGTGGCCGCGACGAGCAGCAGGGCAATCAGGATTTTTTTCCGGTCAAGCTTCATGGACACGTTCCATTCAATGAATCAATTTCTATTCTTGTTTCCATCCGCATCGAAGACCGCCAGAGTCAGCTCGGCAAGAGCGGGGTATGTGCAAATACCCCTGCCCTCGACCGGGTTCGTCACGACGGCACCTCGCGACCCGATACCGGCGGCTCCGCGCCGCTGTCACCGGGGCGTCGCCTTCGCCACAGCAGCATACCGGCAGCGGCCAGCCAGGCGGCGCTTCCCGCAAGAGAGAGCCAGGCGCCGATCACGAAGGAGGCGGGTCGGTACTCCATCCGGAGATGATGATGCCCTGGTGCGAGGGGCACCCCGCGCAGGGCATAGTTTGCGGGGATGATCTCATAGGGGCCGGATGCACTCCCGGCAAGGGGCACAATCCTCCATCCTTCCGTGTAGCTGTCCGCCACAACCAGGATCGAGGCGGTGTTCACGTCGGCCTCGATCGTCAGATGGTCCGTCGACGTTTCCGTCACCTTCACCGATCCCGGAGAGCCGGATGCCTTGCCCGCGGGAAGGTTCGGGTCCCTCTCCAGGACAACAAGCCTTCGCGGGTCGAACCCCGGCTGCCCGAGGAGGGCAAATGCACGCTCCCGGTCCGGCTCGACGGCCCACTGACCGACGAGAACCGCCCGCGGCATGATGTCCCCGTCCAGTTCTGCCAGCTCCATTCTGCCCTCGACGGACGTCAGCATAACACGGCATCCCAGCATCTTCAGCAGGGGATGGTACTGGAACTTAATCACATTGCTCACGATCTTCGAGATCTCAATCTGCTGCATCCGGGCGATGAACTCGCCATAGCGGAGTGGGATCAACGGGTCGTAACCCCAGACATCACGCCACCCCATGGACATGGCAAGATTCGGGTTGAACGGGTTCAGGATGCGCTGATCACCGGCTTTCTGCCTGAACGAATTCACCGTCTCCTCGGGGTAAGCCGCGGCAAGACGGAAAGAGTCCCGACTCGAAAGGCCCGCAAAAAAGAGCTCCAGGACAGCCAGCGTAACGAGCAGCGAGGCCTTCCCGCGGTTGGAGACTCTCAGGAACAGGACGGCTGCGATGACGATGCATGTGGCGGAAAGGACGACAAGTCCCAGGGCGGCAAACTCGCCTGCCTCCAGAATGACCTGGCTCTTCGATACAGACCCCGCCGACAGAAAGGACTGCCCCGTGTTGAAAATATAGAGCATCAGGTCTTCCCAGGCGCCGGAGGGTGAATGGGATGACTGCCTGATGGCCGTGCCGAGGATCAGGGCCAGTGCGGCTGTTGCGCTCAGGACCGACAGGACGTGCCAGCGCTTTTGCAGGCCGTCCCGGATAAGGCTGTCGAGCCCCATGGCGGAAAGCAGGATCACGAAGAGAGTGGCTTGGAAAACGAACTTGGAGACGCCTCGGAACGCGTCGAAACCGGGCAGATACGCGTAAAGCAACCCGAACCAGGGCAGGTACGACCCCATGGCCAGGAGCAGGAGGATCATGACCATGGCCGGCAGAATGAGGCGCTCTCTTTCCTGCCGGAAGACGACGGCGTAGACGGCCAGGAGAAAACCCGTGACGCTCACGAAGAGGGACATCTCCCACAAATACCAGCGTCCCCAGTAGGGAAAATGAGCCATGTCACCGAAAAAAGCGGGGGCAACCCAGGTAATCAGATTCTCCGGCGGGAACGAAAACAACGCGGCGAACTCATAGGGCACACCCATCCCGCGCTGGGTGTCCCTGCCTGCCTCGATGCCGGTCAGGAGCTGGGCCGCCGCCAGCACGGCGCCGCCGCCGTACAGAATGGCAAAGCACATGGCGGATTTCATCCGCTCCGCGGCCCCCGGGAGCTTTACGGCCAGGTACAGGACGGCCGCGATCCCCGTGAAGAAGGCATACTGGATGTGACCGGCAAGGATCTGCATCGCAACGGCAAGGATCCCCAGGAGACACCACCCGGCGGCGGGTTTCTCGAGAATCCCGTCGATGGCGAGAAAGAGCAGTGGCGCCCAGATCATGGTGCAGAGGGTGGGCAGGTGCCCCGCGTAGATGTGCAAGAAGTGCGGCGCGCAGAAGATGAACTCGGCCCCCGCGAGAAAGCAGGCCAGCGGGTGCAGGCCCCGCTTGAAGGCCCAGAGATAGAAGAAGAGCCCGCCGAGAAAAGCGTGCAGCGCGATGCCCCAGTTAATGGCTTTCGCAAGGGGCAGGAACAGGTACAGGACGTTCAGCGGGTACAGAAGCGCAGACTGGAACCCGGCCAGAAAAGGGGCCCCGCTGTAGATGTGCGGGTTCCAGAGGGGAAGATTTCCGCGGAGCATTTCGCCGAAACCGAAGCCCCGCCAGTGCACGAACTGAACGGCCAGGTCCGTTTTTGCATTGGAAAGCACGGCGTCGCCGGGAAGGAAAAGCACGTCAAAGAACATGGCCAGCGTCAGGACCAACAGGCCCAGCGGACCGATCGTGAAGCTCTTGATGCCGTCCTTGTACACTCGAACCTCTGGCAGGCAGTTGTCCCGGGCGCATCCTGCGCCGCATTTTGTTGAAACTTTACAAGATTCGTGCCTTTGCCGTCAACATGCCCCGATTTTCATACCCCCTTTTTTCCGGATGCTCCCCTGCGGGGATTTATCCGGACAGGGGGCTTTCGCGTTGACAGCCACAGCGCTTTCCCTTAGTGTTTGACGAGACAAAAAAATCGGGGGAGCAACATGGGCGGAAAGAAAAAAAAGATGGTCAATCTTGCCCTCCAGGGAGGCGGCACCCACGGCGCCTTCGCCTGGGGTATCCTGGATCGGCTCCTTGAGGACGGCCGGATCGACATCGAGGGACTCTCGGCAACGAGCGCAGGCTCCCTGAATGCCGTTGCCTATGCCTGGGGCGCCATGAAGGGGGGGCCCGACGGCGCCCGGCAGTCCCTGAACGATCTCTGGCGGGAGGTCAGCAAGGCGGGCGAGCTCTACAGCCCCGTCCGGCAGATGCCCATGGAGAGGTTCTGGCGCCAGGCCTGGCCGGCGGCCTCGGGATTCTCGGTCTGGCTGTTCGACGCCTGGACGAAGGTTTTTTCTCCCTACCAGTTCAATCCGCTGGATTTCAACCCCCTGCGGGACATGCTCTGCAACTGTATCGACTTCGAGGAGCTCGTCCGCTGCGACTGCGTCGAGATCTTCATCAGCGCGACAAACGTCCGCACGGGCCAGGTCCGCGTGTTCCGCAACGAGGAGATCACGCCGGAGGTCGTCCTGGCGTCGTCCTGCCTGCCTTTTTACTTCCAGGCAGTGGAGATCGGCGGGGAACATTACTGGGACGGGGGCTACATGGGAAACCCCTCGCTTTTTCCGCTTTTCTACTATACGAAGTCCCGCGACATGATCATCGTGCACATCAACCCCATCGAGCGCGAAGAGATCCCCAAAACCGCCATGGACATCGGAAACCGCCTCAACGAGATCACCTTCAACTCTTCGCTTCTGAAAGAGCTGCGCGCCATCGCCTTCGTCGTCAAACTGCTCGAGGAAAAATGGATCCGCGACGAGCACCGGCACGAACTCAAGCACGTGCTGGTGCACTCCATCCGGGCCGACGAGGCGCTGAAGGACCTCGGTGCGGCCACCAAATTCATCAGCAGATGGGAATTTCTCACGGAGCTGCGCGACCGGGGCCGCGAGACGGCGGAGCGCTGGCTTGCGGAGAACTTCAAGCACATCGGCAAGCGCTCCAGCGTGGACATCAGGAAGAATTTCCTCCAGCCCAGCCCGGCCCCGAAGAAAACAACCCGCCGGACAAAATAAAAATCCCCCTGTGTCTCCTTGTAAAAGAGGAACACAGGGGGATCTGTTTCTTTCTTCCCCTCTACCCTCTACCCTCTACCCTTTACCCTTGACCCTTCTTTAAAGAAGTCTCGCCCCCATTTCGGCCACTAAAGACCTCTCCCCCTTGAACAGAGTCACGTGGCCGGCGATCTCCTCGTCCTTCAGGTGCTCCACGAGGTAGGTCAGGCCGTTGCTGCTCGCATCGAGGTAGGGGTGATCGATCTGCTCGGGGTCGCCCGTGAAGACGATCTTCGTGCCCTCGCCCACGCGGGTGATGAGCGTCTTGATCATGTGCGGCGTCAGGTTCTGGGCCTCGTCGCAGATGATGAACTGTTTGGGGATACTCCGGCCCCGGATATAGGCCAGGGCCTCCATCTCGAGAATTCCCCGGTCCATCAGGTGCTCGATGATCCGGTGCGGCTCGGGGTTGTTGCTGAAGATGAACTCCAGGTTGTCGTAGATGGGCTGCATCCAGGGCCGCAGCTTCTCCTCCTTGGAGCCCGGCAGGAAGCCCAGGTCGTTGCCCAGGGGGATGACGGGCCGCGTGACGAGAAGTCTCGAATAGGTTTTCTGCTCCATGACCTTCTCGAGGCCCACGGCGATGGCGAGCAGTGTCTTTCCCGTCCCGGCGCGGCCCACGAGGGTCGCCACGCGGATCTGGTCGTTGAGGAGCAGCTCCAGGGCAAAGCGCTGCTCCTTGTTTCGCGCCTTGATGCCCTGGTTGGTGCTCTCGCCATAGACGAGCGGCCGCAGCTCCCCGCGGAAGTAGCGCGACAGCGCCGACTGGGAGGACGCAACGTGGTTCTTCAGCACGAAGAACTCGTGGGGCCGCCCGGGTCCGCGGCCGTTCATCTCGAGGCGCCCTTCCTTGAAAAAGGCATCCATCTCCTCCGCCGTCACGTCCACCACACCTGCGCCCGTGTAAAGCTCATGGTAATTGACCTTGTCGTTGTAGAAATCCTGGGCGGGGATGCCGAGGACGTCTGACTTGACGCGCAGGTTCAGGTCTTTCGACACCAGGAAAACCCGCCCGACAAGCTGTTTGCTCAAGCTGTAGGCCACGGCGAGGATCCGATTGTCTGTCTTGTGCGGGTCAAAGCCGGGGGGGAAATCGCCCACGGCGTCCTGATGGTTGAGCTCGATGCGCAGCCTCCCGCCCGAGGGAAGAGGAACGCCCGTCGACAGGCAGCCTGATTCGCGCATCTTGTCGAGTTCCTGGGACACGACACGGGCGTTTCGCCCGACTTCGTCCTGCCTTTTCTTCTGGTTGTCGATTTCCTCGATGACGGCCATGGGGATGACCACCTCGTTGTCCTCGAAGGCAAAGAGGGCCCCCGGATTGTGAAGCAGCACGTTCGTGTCCAGTATGTATGTTTTTACCATGGGCTCAGACTCCTCCATTTCCGCGTTTGCCCGTCGCAACGATGGGCACTCGGGACCGCATAGGTTGCACAAGGGCATATTGACCGATCGCTCCCGCCGTCATGGCAGAAGTCACGGGGTTCCAGGCAATAGTTTTCCTGTCGGGTGAATCGAGAAGGGGCCGTCGTCCGGCCGGTAGGTGGGGTTCCTTGGGTTGATCCGATTGCAGGATGAGGCCTCCTGTCTACAACGCCGCGTCTCCCGGCGCTCGGATAATGGAACTCGAAATGCCGCACTTCGTTTTGCGCATTTTATATCGCGGGTGCCCCGGTTTGTCAAGGATTTCCTGCTCATCGGGCGCCCCGGAAGTGCGTGCTCCGACCATCCGGGATCCTTGCGGACGGGGGCTCAGCGATCCATGAACTTGTAGCCCGCGCCGCGCACCGTGACGATGTAATCCGGGCTGCTTTCGTCGCGCTCGATCCGGGAGCGCAGGCGCCGGATGTGCACGTCCACGGTGCGGGGCTCCACGTAGGATTCGTCGCCCCATACCTGGTCGAGGATCTGGTCCCGACTGTAGACGCGCCCCGGGTTTTGGGAGAGGAAGCGAAGAAGTTTGAACTCCGTGGGGCTGAGGTCCACGTTTCGGCCGTTGACGGTGACCTCGTAGGATTTGAGATCGATCCGGAGGCCTTTGAACTCGAAGGTCTCCGCTCTTTCCGGCTGCTTCCGGACGTCGGCACGGCGCAGCACGGCCTTCACCCGGGCCATGAGCTCCTTTACGCTGAAGGGCTTGGTGATGTAATCGTCGGCGCCGACCTCGAGACCGAGAATCTTGTCGATCTCGTCGCCCTTGGCCGTCAGCATGATGATCGGGATGAATGCCGTTGACGAGTCCTGGCGCAGCCTCTTGCAGACTTCGAGACCCTGGATGCCGGGCAGCATGAGATCGAGGATGACGAGGTCGGGCGCCTTCGAGCGGACGATCTGCATCGCCCTTTCCCCGTCATAGGCCTTCAGCACTTGGTGGCCCTCCTTCTCGAGGTTGTAGGCCACGAGATCCACGATGTCCTTTTCGTCGTCGACGATGAGTATCTTCAAGGACCTGCTTCTCCCCGCTTTTTGCATAACGGCATCAACGTCTCAAAATATCTCTGCCAGCAACTCTTTCAGGTGCCCCACGCGCACCAGTTCGATTGCGCCGGCCTTGTCCAGCCCCCTGAGCTGCGTGCGCGGCAGGACACAGCGCGTAAATCCCATGCGGGCCGCCTCGCGGATCCGGATTTCCATCTGGTTGATCCCGCGGACCTCGCCCGTGAGTCCCACCTCGCCGAAGACGACCGTTTTCGGATCGATGGGCCGGTCGAGGAAGCTCGAGGCGATTGCCGCCACGACCCCCAGGTCCGCAGCCGGCTCGGAGAGCCTCACGCCCCCTGCCACGTTGAGAAAGATGTCGTGGTTTCCGAGGTGCAGGCCGCCGATCTTGTCCAGGACCGCCACCAGGAGCGAGACGCGGTTCACATCCACGCCGATGGCGGTGCGCCGGGGCATGCCGAAGCTCGTGCTCACCACCAGGGCCTGGACCTCGACAAGGATGGGCCGGGTGCCCTCGATGCTCGCTACGACTACGGAGCCGGCCATTCCCTCGGGACGCTCCGTGAGGAAGTATTCCGAGGGGTTCGACACCTCCACGAGGCCCCGGTCGCGCATCTCGAAGACGCCGATCTCGTTGGTGGGGCCGAAGCGGTTCTTGATGCCGCGGATGATGCGGTAGGAGTGCCCCGAGTCGCCCTCGAAGTAGAGGACCGTGTCGACCATGTGCTCGAGGACCTTGGGGCCCGCGATGGAGCCGTCCTTCGTGACGTGGCCCACGAGAAAGACGGGGATCCCCGTCTTCTTGGCGAAGATGATGAGCCGCTCCGAGGCCTCCCTCACCTGCCCCACGCTCCCCGGGGCCGAGCTGAGAAGGGAGCAATAGACGGTCTGGATGGAATCGATCACCACGACGGCAGGGCCGACTTCCTTTATATACTTGAGGATGTTCTCCAGGGCGACTTCCACGAGGACATAGATATTCTTCGAGGACGCCCCGATCCGGTCGGCCCGGAGCCTGATCTGGCTGGCCGACTCCTCGCCCGTGACATAGAGGACCTTTCGCCCCCCCGCAGCCAGGCGGTGCAGCACCTGCAGCAGCAGGGTCGACTTGCCGATGCCCGGATCGCCTCCCACCAGGATGGCCGAGCCGGCCACGATGCCCCCGCCGAGGACCCGATCCATCTCCTCGAGGCCCGTTTTCAACCGGGCCTTCTCGTCGGCCTCGACGGCGTCGATGGGACGGGGCTTTTCGTTCAGTTGATACTCCGGCGGCACGCGGGAGTCCGTCGCCCTGGTCGGCTCCTCGGCAAAGCGGTTCCACTCGCCGCAACCGGGGCATTTCCCGACCCACTTGGGCGACTCATACCCGCAGTTCTGGCAGAAAAAAGCCGTTTTTTGCTGCTTTTTCATTCTCCCCTGCACCCCGGTCTCTTCTTACTTCTTCCACATGTCACCGGTCACCGGTCACCGGTCATTTCTTTTACCCGTAACGCGCTTTTTGGTAAAGGTTTTATTCATGTTTCCTTCGACCCCAAAGGGGGTTGGACCCTGACGGGGCCCCGAGGAAATTACTTGTCTAAACGGTCGATTTCTGATAAGAGGACTCTTTCCGATTTTTGACAACAGGTGAGTCATTATGCCGCATAATCCAAACTTCAGCTCCGGCCCCTGCAGCAAGAGACCCGGGTGGAGTCTCGACGGGTTGAAAGACGCCGCCCTGGGACGCTCCCACCGCTCGGCGCTGGGCAAGGCCAAACTGGGCGAGGCGATCGCCCGCAGCAAGAAACTTCTCGGCGTCCCCGACGATTACCTGCTGGGAATCCTGCCCGGCTCCGACACGGGCGCCTTCGAGGCAGCCATGTGGACGATGCTGGGCCCCCGGCCGGTCACCGCACTGGTGTGGGAAAGCTTCAGCGGCGAGTGGGCCAAGGACATCCAGAAGGAACTCAAACTGAAACCGACGGTCCTCGAGGCACCCTACGGGAAGCTTCCCGACCTGAAGGCCGTTGACTGGAAAAGTGATGTTGTATTCGTCGCCAACGGCACGACGAGCGGTGTGAAGATCCCGAACTGGGACTGGATCCCGGATAACCGCGAGGGCCTGTCGATGTGCGACGCCACGAGCGCCGTCTTCGCCATGCCCGTGGAGTGGTCGAAGGTGGACGTCCTGACCTACTCGTGGCAGAAATGCCTGGGCGGTGAGGCGGCACACGGGGTGCTCGTTCTCAGCCCCCGCGCAGTGGCCCGGATTGCGGCCTACGATCCGCCCTGGCCCCTGCCGAAGGTCTTCCGCCTGAAAAAGAAGGGCGCCGTGGACAAGGCCGTCTTCGATGGCGACACGATCAACACGCCCTCGATGCTCTGCGTCGAGGACTATCTCGACGCCCTGAAATGGGCAGAGGCGATCGGCCTTGCGGGCCTCTTCAAGCGTTGCGATGCAAACCTGAAGGTCATCGAGGACTGGATCCCGGGACGCGACTGGGTTGCATTCCTTGCCGGGGACAAGGCAACCCGTTCCAACACGTCGGTCTGCCTGAAAGTCGTCAGCGACAAATTCAAGGCCATGGCGGAAAAAGAACAGGGCGACTTCATCAAGGCCGTCGCGAGTCAATTGAGCAAGGAAGGCGCGGCCCACGACGTGAGCGCCTACCGGGATGCACCCCCGGGCTTCCGCCTCTGGTGCGGGCCTACGATCGAGCCCGGCGATGTGAAGCAGGCCCTCGATGCCCTGGAGAAGGTCTACCTGCAAAAGATAAAATGATTCTTCGGGCCTGTAAAAACAGCCCATGAGGACGATGCGATGACAGCTCAACGGAAAGGGAAGAAGAACATGAAGAGAGTACTGATCAGCGACACGCTGTCCCCGGAGGGGATTGAAATACTGAAGAACACACCCGGTCTCGAGGTGGACGTGATGACCAGCCTCACGCCCGACGAGCTCAAGGGGATCATCAAGGACTACGACGGCCTCGCCATCCGCAGCGCCACGAAGGTCACGAAGGAGATCATCGAAAAGGCCGACAACCTCAAGGTCGTCGGGCGGGCCGGCATCGGCGTCGACAACGTGGACGTCAACGCCGCAAGCAAGCGCGGCATCGTCGTCATGAACACCCCTGGCGGCAACACGATCACCACGGGCGAGCACTCCATTGCCATGATGTTTGCACTGGCCAGGCAGATCCCCCAGGCCACGGCCTCGATGAAGTCCGGCAAGTGGGAAAAGAACAAGTTCATGGGCAACGAGGTCTACAACAAGACCCTGGGGATCATCGGCATCGGCCGGGTGGGCACCATCGTGGCCGACCGGGCCCAGGGCCTCAAGATGAGCGTCATCGCCTTCGACCCCTTTCTGGCCCCCGAGACGGCCGAGAAGATGGGCATCACGCTGGTCACCCTCGACGAGCTGCTGAAGCGCTCCCACTTCATCTCCGTCCACACGCCGCTGACCAAGGACACGAAGAACATCATCAACGCCGCCTCCATCGCCAAGATGCGCAACGGCGTCTTCATCGTCAATTGCGCCCGCGGCGGGATCATCAACGAAAAGGACCTCCTGGAGGCACTGAAATCAGGCAAGGTGGCCGGGGCCGCTCTGGACGTCTTCGACGAAGAGCCCACAAAGAACACGGAGCTGGTGAATCACCCCAACGTCATCTGCACGCCCCACCTGGGGGCAGCGACGGACGAGGCCCAGCGCAACGTGGCCATCGCCATCGCCGAGCAGATCGCGGATTTCCTGACGAAGGGCGAGATCCGCAACGCCATCAACTTCCCGTCGGTGAGCGCAGAGCTGCTGACCCACATCCAGCCCTACCTCGCGCTGGCGGAGAAGCTGGGCACCTTCGAGGCCCAGATCGTGAAGGGAGGGATCGAGGAGGTGGCCGTCGAGTACGCCGGCGACATCGTCAACTACAACGTGGCGCCGCTCACGATCGCGCTCATCAAGGGGCTGCTCACGCCGATCCTGAACGCCAACATCAATTACATCAACGCCCCCTTCATCGCCAAGGAGCGCAACATCCGGGTCGTCGAGTCCAAGACCAGCGAGGTAAAGGACTTCACGAGCATGATCTCCGTCACGATCAAGACGACGGAGGAGAAGAGCTACGCCGCCGGGGCCATCTTCGGCAAACAGGATGCCCGCATCGTGCGGATCGAGAAGTTCTCCATGGAGGTGATCCCCGAGGGTCACATGATCGTACTGTACAACAACGACAAGCCCGGCGTCATCGGCAACATCGGCCACACGCTCGGCAACAACGGCATCAACATCGCCCGCTTCCAGTTGAGCCGCGAGCACGTGGACGGCAAGGCCCTCGTCGTGCTCTCGACGGATACCGTGGTCCCCGAAGACATCCTGAAAAAACTCAGGGACCTCCCCAACGTTATATCCCTCACCCAGCTGGAGATGTAAACCAGCACGGAGACCGTCTATGTCAAGCGTGATCGTCGTAGGGACCCAGTGGGGCGATGAAGGCAAGGGCAAGATCGTCGACCTCTATGCAGAGGACGCCGACGCCGTCGTGCGCTTCCAGGGCGGAAACAATGCAGGGCACACGATCGTGGTCAAGGGGAAGCAGACCATCCTGCACCTGATCCCTTCGGGGGTTCTCCACGATTACAAGACGTGCATCCTGGGCAACGGCATGGTCATCGATCCCAAGGTGCTGATCGAGGAGATCCAGTACCTGAAGAAGGAGAATGCCTTTCCGCCCAACACGAAACTCGTCATCAGCGACAAGGCGCACGTGATCATGCCCTACCACCGCCGGGTGGATGCGGCCCGCGAGGCGGCCAAGGGCGCAGGCAAGATCGGGACGACCCAGCGGGGCATCGGACCTGCTTACGAGGACAAGGTGTCCCGCGTGGGAATCCGCATCTGCGACCTGCTGGACAGCGAAGTTTTGACCGAGAAGATCAGACGCAACGTCGAAGAGAAGAATTTCCAGCTCACGAAACTCTTCGGCGAGCAGCCCATCGACGAGAAGCCCATCCTGGACGAGTACATGGGGTATGCCGATGTCCTGAGGCCTCACGTGGCGGATATCTCGCTTCTGCTCGACGAGGCGATTCAACAGAAGAAGAAGATCCTCTTCGAAGGGGCCCAGGGTTGCCACCTCGACGTGGATTACGGCACCTACCCCTTCGTCACCTCGTCGAACACGGTGGCCGGCAACGCCTGCTGCGGCGCCGGGGTGGGCCCCACGAAGATCGATTCGGTGGTGGGAATCGTCAAGGCCTACACGACCCGCGTGGGCGCAGGCCCCTTCGTCACGGAGCTCACCGACGAAATCGGCGAACGCATCCAGCGCGTCGGCCAGGAGTTCGGCGCCACGACGGGACGCAAGAGGCGCTGCGGGTGGCTCGACATGGTACTGGTGCGCCAGTCCGTGAGGGTCTCGGGCATCACGGGCCTGGCCATCACCAAGCTCGACGTGCTGACGGGCTTCGACAAGCTGAAGATCTGCGTGGGATACCGCACGGACAAGGGCGAGGAGTTCACGAAGTCCGTCCCGGCCGATCTGAAGGTCTTCGAGCGCTGCCAGCCCGTTTACATGGAACTCGACGGCTGGACGGAGGACATCAATACCGCCAAGAGGCTCGAGGATCTTCCGCGCAACACGCGGCGCTACGTGGACACCATCGAGAATCTCTGCGGGGTCAAGGTGATGCTCGTGTCCGTCGGCGCCGACCGCAACGAGACGATCGTCACGGAAAATCCTTTCAGACGGTAACCACAACAAAGCGTGGAGCGCAGAGCGCAGAGCGCGGAGCGTGCAGTAAAGGACCCGGGACCGGTTGATTCTTCTCGTCCCTACACGCTACACCCTACACCCTGTTTTTCACTGTGGTCACTGACCGCCCATGGGCCGTTAGCTCAGTTTGGTAGAGCAGCGGACTTTTAATCCGTTGGTCAGGAGTTCAAATCTCCTACGGCCCACCAGAAATAAAATGGGGTTCCGAACTGCTTCGGAACCCCATTCTTCTCTTACCGGTTACCCGATGAGAACGCTTACTTGATCACCGCTGCGCCGGCGCCGGCAACCTGGCCATCCTGCACGGACGATCCACCGGAGACGCCGATGGCGCCGATGATCTTGCCGTTTTCGATGATGGGCACACCGCCCTCGATGGCGCTTACGCCGTCCAGGGTCAGGTATGTGATATTGGCCTTCACGGCATTCTCAAGGGCCAGGGTGGAACGCTTGTACATGACGGATGCCTTGGCCTTGTGGATCGCCACGTCGTTGCTGCCCCACTGGACCACATCAAAGCGCTCCATGTAGACGAGCTGTCCGCCCGTGTCCGCGATGACGATGACCACGTTGATTTTCAACTCCTTCGCCTTTGCCGCTGCCGCCGCTGCCACCTTCTTCGCCGCATCCAGGCCGATGTTTGGGCCGTAGGGGTTGGGCATCTGCTGGGCGAAGGCCGATCCGGCAATGAACAGGGCGAGAACACAAAGAACCGCTGCTAGCTTCAGAGAACGCATACTTTTTCCTCCTGCTTGTTTGGGAGATTCCCTTTTCGGGATGACGACAGACTATAGAAAAACGCCCGTTAATTGTCAACGCATTTCGGAACCCGAACGGCCTCGAAATGCAGGACCAGAGCCTGTTTCATAAATGACCGATCCTCGCAATCTGCACCCCAATCACGGTATTTCCGATGAAATTACGGCATGATTGCTGCAGCCTTGCTGATCCCGGCAATTGTGTGGTAGAAAAGGCATCGCCATGACAGAATTATCCCCCCATTCCCGAAAGCGGCTCGGCGCCGCGGGCTTTCTGGTCGCCCTGTCGGCCCTTTTTCTTGCGGCCTGCACGGCCCAGTACCCTCTGAACCCCGGTGTGGAAAAAGTCGACCGCGTCGAACCCTATCGGGTAAAGCTCAATGCCCGCGACCGCTCCCATGACACGCTTCTCATCCTGGCCTTCTCCGGGGGCGGCACCCGCGCCGCCGCCCTGTCCTACGGGATCCTGGAGGCCCTCGACCTGGTGGAGGTTCCGGCGCCCCCCGCGAAGGATAGCAAACGGCACACCCTGCTTGACGAGGTGGATCTGGTCTCCGGCGTGTCGGGGGGCAGCTTCACCGCCTCCTATTTCGGCCTGCACGGCCGCGAGATCTTCAACGACTTCCGGACCGAGTTTCTCTACGGTGACTTCCAGGGCGCCATGCTCTGGGGTCTGGCCAACCCCGTCAACTGGGTGCGGCTCTGGTCGCCGCGTTTCGGCCGCAGCGACATGGCGCAGGAATACTACGACCACAAGCTTTTCAAGGGCGCGACCCTGGGGGATATCGCGAAAAAGCCCGGACCGGTGGTGATCGTCCTTGCAACGGAGGCCGTCGAAGGCATCTCCTTCGGGTTCACGCCGAGCCAGTTCGCCCTCATCTGCTCCGATTTCGACAAGTTCCCCGTCTCCCGCGCCGTGGCCGCATCGGCTGCCTTCCCGGGCGCCCTTTCGCCGGTCGTCCTGAAAAACTACGCGGGCCAGTGCGACATCCGGACACCGCGATGGATCGAAAAGTCCCTGGCCAACCCGGACATCTCCAGCCGGACCTATTACAATGCGCTGAGGATGAAGACCTACCTCAATCCCAAGACCAAGCCCTACATCTACCTGATCGACGGGGGGGTTTCGGACAACCTCGGGGTCCGGGGCATCGTCGAGTCCCTCATCGCCCGGGGCGGCATCCATGAATCGCTGAGGGCCCTGGGACTGGAAAAGACCCGCCGCGTGGCCATCGTCATCGTCGACGCGAAGACAGAGGAGAAAGCGAACTGGCAGCACCTCGACGAGGTTCCCGGCATCGGGACCATCCTGGGAGTCTCCTCCACCATCATGATCAACAAGTACAACTTCGAGACGATCGAGCTGCTGCATCACGTGGCCCGGGACTGGACACACGATGACGAAATCCACGGCCAGAGGCCCATCGATTTCTACATTGTCCACGTGGCCTTCGACGCCCTGCCCGATGCGCAGGAGCGGGACTACTTCAACAGCATCCCCACGAGC
>Ga0208980_10000340_pt1 | contig 25641 bp, 20 predicted proteins | sample WetSurMetagenome_3_FD_187993 | JGI IMG/M metagenome (GOLD analysis project Ga0208980, IMG submission 187993) | Wetland microbial communities from Twitchell Island in the Sacramento Delta, sample from surface sediment Aug2011 Site A1 Bulk (version 2) | ecosystem: Environmental > Aquatic > Marine... | reverse complement strand
AAATGTTTGATCACGGTAATAACCAGAACGAAAATCACCTCTGTTGAAAACATGAGCCATGGCAAGTTGGGGTAACTCCTTGCCATCTCCAAATATGCCAAACTTAGCTTTACCACTCAATACTTCACGCCTACCAATATAACTTGCCTGTCGGCTACGGAAAGCCTGGCGGTAATCCTGGATAATTTCCTCATTAGTGGGCAGATATGATTCTCCATCCATCTAAGTCTCCAATTTATTGGCAATAAGCTCGGCAATATCGAGTAATTGAATCTCACTGTTCGCGGTTGTTCTGGCATCGGTAAGCATGATCATACAAAACGGGCAACCAACTGCAAGCACATCCGCTCCAGTCGATTCTACCTCTCTGAAGCGATTAGCGTTTATACGTTCCTGTCCATGCTCCTCTTCTTTCCACATCTGAGCTCCACCAGCGCCACAACAAAATGATTTCAAACCATGTCGAGGTAATTCAGTTAGTGAAAATCCAAGCACATCAATATCGGTGCGTGGCTCATCCATGATGTGATTGTGGCGGCCTAAATAACAAGGGTCATGGTAGGTTATCTTATGGAGGTTATCCCCTTCAATTTTTGGTTTCAATTCAAGGTGTGCACCAGCAATGAGTTCAGCGATTAATTGGGAATGGTGGATAACCGTATAGTTCCCACCAAATGCAGGATATTCGTTTTTCAAAGTATGTAAACAGTGAGGGCAAGTGGTTACAATACGTTTTGGTGCTACATGATTGAGAATTTTGACATTGGCAGATGCTAGCTCATTAAACAAATATTCATTACCAGAGCGTCGGGCTGAATCTCCTGTGCATTGCTCATGCGTACCAAGAACAGCATAATTTACATGAGCCATATTTAAAATTCTAGCGAAGGAACGGGCGACTTTTTGGGCACGTTCATCCGTGGAGGGTGCACAACCTACCCACCAAAGTATGTTGGGCTCGGGATTATCATCAATTGTTGGAACATTTAATCCATCAGCCCATTTCAACCGCTCAGTTGGGGCAATATTCCACGGATTGACATTACGTTCCATCCCGCGGAAGGCTGCCTGTAGTTGCTGAGGGAATGCGTTCTCACCCAGGACCAAAGATCTGCGGATATCCAAGATATCGCGCATGGGCTCATTATTCACCGGGCATATGTCGATGCATGCACCACAAGCGGTGCAAGCCCAGATTGCTTCTGTTGGGATGGCGAACTCAATCAGTCCTTGGGGGCTGGTTTCGCCTTTAGCAATGTTAGATCCATATGTATTTAAAAAATATCGTTTGTTGATTTCCAAAGCTGCTGGAGATAATACCTTGCCGGTATTGTATGCCGGGCATACCTGCTGGCAGCGATAACACATGATGCAGGCATAAGCATCCATAAGTTGTTCCCAACCCAAATCCTCCAATCGTGACGCTCCGAAGGATTCGATACTTTCATCTGTAAAATCCAGGCGACTTAATTCACCAATAGACCTGCGAGGCGGCTTGAGGAGATAATTCAATGGCGCAAAAAAAAGATGGATATGTTTTGAGTATAAAAAGTAGGGTAAGAAAGCCAGGACCAATCCAAATGATATCCAATAAGAGATATGCTCGCCAATTAGCAAAGCGGCTGTACTCCAATATTGCCAGAAATTGGAAACAGCTGATGCAAAAGGCTGCCAAGCATCTTGCCCATATTGTGCCAGCTTGAATGATTCTCCAATGAATCGAAATCCCACATGTAAGATAACGAATGAGCCAACGATAGCAGAATCCCGCATAATTCCATAGCGGGCCCTTGGATGAAGCAGCACATCTGAGCGGGTAGATAAGGTGGCTGGTTTGATGATAAACCGTCGGATTATCATGGCTGCCATCCCTATTAAGATGGCGACACTGGAGACATCAGCACCCAACCGGAATAGATTACCGATTGTTGTTTCACCGAGAAATTGATAATCTGGAAGAAATGCGTGTAACAAATCCCCAAGATTAACAGCTAGAAAATATATAAAACCCCACCCTATAAGACCATGGAAAAAACTGGGAATAAATCGAAACCGGAAGATTGGTTGAAAGCTAATAATCTTTGCTGAGGTTTTAAATATTCGCTGTTGGAGAATATTCCAATCTGGTCTTCCATGGCCACGCTTGATAATATTAAGAATTCTTAAAGCAGCCTTGAACGTGAAAAAAAGAGAGAGAATAACTAAAACTACAAGAATAATCCTCTCTATCAATGTAAGCATGAATGAATATCTCCTAATCGTAAAGCTTACTGAATAGATAAATATCGTATTGCTGCTAAAATCACAGGGTCATTCTCTAAGGAGAATTCATCAAATTCTCCTGGTTGAAATGAATCTGGAATGATACCTGCCTGTTCCCAGTTCTGATCAGGATGATTCAAAGGTCGAAAGGTTTCATTTGCAAGCCATAGTTTTGATCCATCTTCCAGGTCATATCCCCAAAGGATCTCAACATTACCGTCAGTCGTCTGTCCAATGAGATAAGCACGCCCAACATCTTGAAGGACCCCAGCAAATATCTCCCCAAAACTCGCTGTCTCAGGTCCAACCAACACAACTAATGGTACTTGAGACGAACCAACAATATCATTCAATGTAATCTGTAGTGGGCGGACTTCATCTCGATTGATGAAATTGCCCAAGTTCCCACCTACAAAATAACCTAGCATCGGTTCGAGGACTGTGCTTGAGCCTCCACCATTCATCCTGTTATCCAAAATCAATCCATCCAGAGGGGCTTCTCCAGACATCAGTCGCAAAGCAGACGCTACTTGCTCATCTACTGTCCGATCATCGAAAGTGACTAAAAGTATATAACCGATCCGTTTATCATCGGGAGTTGTGATGACTTTATAAAATAACGGAACCTCGCCAGTTATCCGATGGCGAGTCACATAAATTTCCCTTGGTTCTTTTCCCGGCGTTTGCACGATCACATCAATCCCTGTCCCTTCAGGACCACGGACGATGTCGCGCAGATAGCCATTTTCATCCAGGATGGTGTTACCATTCACGGATATAATGCTGTCTCTGGGTTGCAATCCAGCACCTTCCGCCGGGCTGCCTGAAAAAACAGAAAGAATTACAGCACGTTGTCTATCAGGCACTGCACTGACCAGGATACCTATTCCTACATAGTCATATGTTCCCTGATATTCTGCATCCTGTTCTGCCACTTCTTGGGGGTTTAGGAATTGGGAATGATCATCACCAAGGCGGGTGATCAATTCATTCATCGCCAGATAAAATTGTGCATTAGTCGCGCCTGCAAAAATTAGTTGCCTGTACTCCTCGTGGATTGCATTCCAGTCCACGCCATTAAAATCAGGATAAACATATGTGTCATTGACGATTGACCATAGATTTTCAAAGATACTTAGCTGAGTTTCCAATGGGATAAGTGTTGGAGTTGGGGTGGACGTCGAAGCCGGACTTGGCGTAGGGCTCGGAAGGGACATGGTCGGAGTAATTGTTATCGATGGGATCAGGGTTCTCGTGATGGATTTAGGGGAGGTGGATTCTCTAGAAAAATATTTTATTACCGATGTAGAGGGGGGTTTTGATTTGAGAGGTGGAACGAAAGTTGCGCATGCCAATATGGCAAGTAGTACCGGCAACCAAAAGAAAAGACGCATTTTAGAAGTCATATGCGAATACAAATATTAGCCGTCCTGATAATGATATCTTTTTCCAGTCTTTCTCATCTATTTATCGCGAGGGCACCTTAGGCTCCACCTTCACCATAGAATTTCGGATCCGTAGGAGTTTTTCCAGATGGATCCCAGACATAAACCCAATCCCCCTCATTTGCCCAATCAAACAACCAATGTGCATCCGCGGGATTCAGATTTACGCATCCATGAGATTGTGGAAAACCAAAAGCTGTACGCCAGTATGCAGCGTGAAGAGCGCGGGCATTATCATAGTACATTGTCCAGGGCACATCTTCTAAATAATAATAATCCGATCGGTCTGCAGCAAAACTTCCTGACATAGGAGCTGCATCCAACTTTCGTTGGATCTGAAATAATCCTGGTTTGGTAAAAAATGGATCCATCCCGGATGCTATTAATGTTGCATAAATCAATTCGTTATGATCATAAACGGAAAGAGTCTGCCCTTCCAGGTTTACTTCAATCCAGCGACCATTGGTAACACCTTCAGGCGGAGTAGTGTTCGGGATAACCTTTCCTATCAGGCGCCCTTCGACCCATTCGTCCGGTGCAACTAAATCCCATTCGACACCATCCACTATCTGGGTAGAATAAACCGGCACAATTTGATATTGATTTAGAATATGGCCGGTGTTGTTGTCGGGGCTATATCCTGGAATCCGTTTGGTTTCTATTGTGGGATTGAAGGGTAGAACCCAACCAAAAGAATGATTAGGTGTTCTATCCAATTCAATACCTCCCGGGTAACTATGAGGAATGGAGACACGACTGGAAACACGCACCCAGGTTTCATCATGGAGTTTGAAAAACCGTCCGTTATCAGTATCTTGATAATCAATATAGGAGACAAATCGCAGCTTACCAGGTTCAATTGAACGGATGGCATTTTTTCCAGAGATGGCTTCTTCCAAGGATGCGTACACCGGAGTTGGTCCATCCCCGAGGATGGCATATGAAAAGGGCAGATTCCATAAAGCTCCATCAATTGGATGATAAGGAATTGATAGCAAAGGCATTTCCATCCCGACTGATGCCGTTTGGGTGAGATAGCTGGATGGTCCTACCGGTAAACAATCCTGTGGATCTGTCGTATAGATTCCAGGCAGACACAATGTGGCAGTATGAGAGTCAGGCACAGATGATTGTGCTGAGACTGAATGAGTATCTGCAGAAATCGTTTGAAGAATAATAAGAAGAAATATGACTAATCGTTTCATTTTTTTATTTGCGGAAAGATTATACCAGTGTAAACGGCTCAAACAAGGCTGCCTGGATAAATATCTGATGAACCTTTTCTGCCTAGGATAAAAGCCTTATACTATAGGAGTGGAAAAGCATGCAATGAAAATTTCGATGGGTAGCCATGTCACGCTTAACTTATTGGACAGAACGGGCACTAAGGAGTTCATGGAGATTGATATCGTACCCGATGAATCGGCTGACTATATACATGGTTTCCTGGGTGAAAGCACACCTCTAGTTAAAGTATTATTAGGTGAGAGTGTAGGCAGTGTTATTCCATATCTGAAAGATGACCTATTAGCCATAGAAATATTAAGTGTGTCTCCTTCCGTAAACGAACCACCGGAAAATACGAAGGAAAAACGACAATCAATGTTGGACAAAGCAATTCGAGAGGTGGAGCATACAAATGCAGTAGTTTTTGCTTCATCATTTAGCGGAAAATGGGGAGACTATGATCCGGATAGTCTACCCGCAACAAAAAATCCCGAAGAAGATGAACCTGGGGGCTAATCTATTTCCTCACTAGTGATTGTTTTTAACCTGATGGCCGGGGAAAAAGTTGGTACTGTAATTGCACCCAACAGATGGATGGAAATTTAAGTCAAGCCAAAGATTTCAGGCGTATTTTCATAGGGCTACTGAAATCATCGAATCACTGTTAATTGGCGCTTAATTTCACGTTGATTGGGAGTATAACTTTGGCAAAATCACGTTCACAACTCATTGTTGAACACCTTCGGGATATGCAGGCTTCATCCCCAGATATTGAAGCATCAGCTTTAGTCAACGTAGATGGATTGACGATTGCATCTGCATTACCGCAAAGTGTGGAGGAAGATCGAGTGGCTGCCATGTCGGCAGCAATGCTATCGTTAGGTGAGCGGATTGCATCAGAATTGGGTCGCGGCTCGCTTGAACAGGTGTATATCAAAGGATCGAATGGTTATGTGTTATTAATGTCGGTGGCTGAAAATGCTGTTCTGACCGCGCTTGCCCGCGAGAATGCAAAACTAGGATTACTCCTTTTAGATATGCACCGCACCGCAGAGGCGCTATCCAAGCTTATCTAGATTATCCGAGCTGCTTGAAGGCCAATTTAGGAAAGTATAAACAAATTCATCCAATTAAAGGGCCGATCCAATTTCATTTGAATTAGTTCTGGGAACTACTGTTTTTCAATCCTATCAAACTAAACTTATGAGGTTGATAGTATAATTGGAATAAGCAAATTTCACTCGCAGCGGAGAGCCATGGTTGATCGGTCTCCGCTTTTTACTGCCTATGACCACTGAAATTCTTCACAAGCCCACTCCAATTTTGAAATGGAACCTACGCCAGTTATATTGGGATATTTTCTGGTTTGGCATCCTGGCTGGGAGTACAATCGCTTTTCAGGCTGTCTATGCAGCACGTTTGGGAGCAACGGGGATTCAGATTGGCTTATTGACTGCTGGACCAGCAATCGTCAATTTGATCTTTACCCTACCGTCTGGTCGCTGGATTGAGGGAAAACCGCTAATCAAAGTATCCTATCGCTCATCGATTTGGCAACGCCTGGGTTATGTATTCATGATAGCCATACCATGGGCGTTTACCTCTCCGGAAGGACAGATCTGGGGATTGATATGGATTACGCTGGTGATGTCGGTGGCTGGGACAGTATTAGCCATCGGTTTCAATGCAATGTTTGCGGAAGTACTACCGCCTGAGTGGAGGGCTCACGCTGTCGGGCGAAGAAATATCCTTTTAGCGATCAGCATCACTGTGGCGACCGTGGTGAGTGGACAAATCCTTGACCGGGTGAAGTTTCCGGTCAATTACCAAATTGTATTTCTGATTGGAGCCATTGGGGCAATGTTGAGCAGTTACCACATCGGGAGACTGCGAAAATCGGAGATCAATGCTCAAGTTGATCCATCTCATGTTGTTAGTAACAATGAATCTACACCCAAGAAAAAACGGGGAGCTTTATTACGTGTAGATTTACTCACCAGTCCATTTGCGATATTTATGCTAGCGTACCTGATTTTTTATGCATTTCAATTCTTCCCTGTGCCATTATTTCCGCTTGCTTATATAGATCAGTTACATCTTACTGACGGAATGATCGGGGTAGGCAATGCATTATTTTATGGCACGATGATGCTTGCATCCTTTAAACTCAGCAGCTTAAGTAATCGTTATGGGCATCGTAAAGTATTAATTGCAAGCTCTACATTGTTTTTTATGTATCCATTACTTATCGCTATGGCCAATGGACCAGAGTTATTTTACCTGGCATGTTTGATCGGGGGTGGGGTATATGCATTGCTAAGCGGTGCGCTCATCAATCGCTTGATGGAACGTGTACCCGCGAATGACCGTCCGGCACACATGTCGATTCACAACCTGGCATTAAATATAGGCGTATTAGCAGGATCGTTATTAGGACCCATTTCTGCTAATTTGATTGGATTACAAGCCTCAATTTTCTTGAGTGCGGGGCTTCGTCTGATTGCTGCAGGGATAATTTGGCTGTGGGGTTGATTCATTCCATCGCATGGTGTAGTTGAGCGATGTAGTGAGTGGTTAGATGATGCCACTCGGCAATATCGAGGGTTTCTGCGCGACGCATGGGATCGATATCAGAAGCAATTAACAATGCTTCAGCCATAGCGGACGGCATACGTAGGCCACCAGAAAGGGCATTTCGCAAGGTTTTACGCTTTTGACTGAAACCGGCTTTGATCAGCAGGAAAAAGAGTTCCAATTCGGGTGCTGGGATGAGAGGGGAAGCGAATAGATCGATGCGTAAGACACTGGAATCTACTTTTGGTGGAGGGTAGAAAGCACTGGCTGGGATGTGGGTGATAATTTCTGGATGACCGTACACCTGTACACTGAGTGCCAGCAGACTCATGTCTCCCTGCCTGGCACAGATGCGCTTGGCAACCTCTCTCTGCACAGTCAGGATCAAACGCTTGGGAGGAATTCGTGCTTCCAAAAGGTGGCGTAGCAGGGCGGATGTAATATAGTAGGGGATATTAGCTACCACTACATAATCTTTCTGGGAGACAAGCTGAGTTGGATCATAGGCGAGAATATCACCTTCGACAACCTGGACATTTGTATATTGACCGACCACCTGAACAAGTGGAGGAATTAGCTTACGGTCCAATTCCACTGCCATCACCGAGTGGGCATAGGTTGCCAAATAACGTGTGAGACTACCCAAGCCAGCACCAATTTCCAAAACAACATCCTGCGGAGTAATCTCCGCAGCCTTGACCACCTGCTCAAGGGCGTATTCATCCACCAGGAAGTTCTGACCCAATGATTTTTCGGGATGGAGTCCATGCTGGCGCAATAAACCGGGAACATCCAGTGTAGCCAGATTCACGGAAGGATCCAGACGATATTAGCCGGAGGCGGCCAAAGAAAGTAAACCATAACCGACTGATGCCAGGCAACATAATCATCATCGCTATAACCGAGATCAATCCAACGACCAATGACCCCACCACCGATATCTGCAGCAATCACCTCTCCATATCCGGGAACAAACATTTGGGTGTAGAAGGGAATCAGGCTGGTATCCACTGCGGCAACACCTTTTCTTAGTGGTAAACCTGAAGCTGTGGTGCTTCCAGTATTCGAAGGGTGATAAGAGGTGGCATACATATTAATGGCACGCCAATATTGGATAGGCACCCCATCCACAACTGCGCTATGCATAACAACCGAGGTGCCGTAGCCGATAATGCGTGATTGGGGCTGGCGGGCGACCCACTGGTTTTCCTGTTGGCGAGAGGTTTCCTGACCATCTTCATAACGCACACGAACACGTTGCGCGGACAACCCGTATTCTCCAGTTTGAAGAATAGATTGATTGTCGATTTCCAGGTCGGGGTCAGGCTGATATTGAGTCTCAAATGGCAGGGGGGATTGCTCAACCAGAACTTCCTCATTCACGCGGACCAAGCGGATTTCTGGAATAGATGGAATGGGGGATTCTGGAGAGGGGATGCTATAATCCAATCCCTGGAGAGAAAGACCAGCATCTATAAGCGCCCCACCAACTGTAGTGGCTGCAGTACGAGTTGTTACAACTGCATCCTGAACATGAACAGTTACCTGCTGTGAAGGCTTTAAAGTGCTAGACAAGCCAGGGGTCAGTGGGGTATTCGCTGGAGGGTTTAATGGATCCGTAGCGAAAAATGTGTACCCAGCAGCCCATAACGCTGACCCAAGCGTTGATGCAGTGGAAGTCAAATCTGTTCGTATGCCGTCGATTGTTAGAGAATAGTTGATCAAGGGTGAGATTTGAAGGGAGATGGATCTTGAATTTGCCGGGAACGGTTGAGAAGGATCGATCTCTTGTCCATTTGAGAGCACTCGGTCACCTTTTTGGACATTTATACCTACACTTGCGAGGAGGTTGGTAGGTGTTCGGTCAGCAGTATAGAGGGATCGAATCTGTCCATTGACGAGGATCTGAGCTGGTATGGCGCGGGTGAGGGTGACCCGGTCTCCATTTTTAAGCCACATATCAATAGAAGGAGAAAGCTGATCCACAGGTGAGAGGGGTATTTCCACTTCGTGGAAAAGATTTCCCACAGTGAAGGCATATGTTGTGACAGATTGAGATTGGCCATCGATGTCAAGGGTCACAGTCTTACGGAGACCCAGCGCGAGGGCGACACCAATGATTACAATCACCGCAAGTAGAATAACTACTGTACGGAAGCGAGATGGATTAGACATGCGGTACTTTAATATTGAAATCCTGCATTAATTTACTAAATCTGCCAGTAATTTCCGTGCAATGACCATACGCTGGACTTCGCTGGTGCCCTCACCGATTGTCATCAGGCGGGCATCACGGTAAGTCAGTTCGACGGGGTATTCACGGCTGTATCCGTAGCCACCATGGATTTGGATGGCATTACGGCAAACACGTTCAGCCATCTCAGTAGCGAATAATTTACCCATAGAAGCCTCTTTGGTGAATGGACGTTTTTGATCCTTCATCCAGGCGGCATAGTATATCATTAAACGGGCGGCTTGTATCTCAGTGGCTGCGTCGGCCAGCATCCATTGGATTGCCTGGTGCTCAGCGATGGGCTTGCCAAAGGTCTGGCGTTCTTTAGCGTAACGAATGGCATCTTCCAGAGCGGATTGGGCGAGTCCTACTGATAAAGCTCCGATACTAATTCGACCGCTATCGAGAACTGTCAGGGTTTGTTTCAGACCAAGGCCTTGAGCTCCAAGCAGGCTACTAAGAGGCAGGTGTACATCATCGTAGGTGACCCCATGGGTGGGAGAACCTTTCAGCCCCATTTTCTTCTCTGCGGCTGCGATGTGCAGTCCGGGTGTATCGGTCGGGACGATAATCATGCTCAAGGAGCGAGAACCAGCGGAGGGATCGGTACGCACAAGGGTGATGATGTAGTCGGCGATGCTGGCGTTGGTACACCAGGCCTTGGAACCATTGATGACCCATTCATTATTGACGACCTCCGCGCGAGTGCGAACACCACCCTGTATGTCCGAGCCAGCACCTGGCTCAGTGAGAGCCAAAGACGCCAATCTGCTCTTTCCAGATGCCGCTGTGGGGAGGTAAGTTCTTTTTTGCTCGTCAGTACCGAAGAGAACTATCGGATTTGTTCCTAAGCCGTTATGGGCGGCAATTGCCAGGGCAGTGCTACCACAGCCCCAACCGAGCTCTTCGATAGCAATCGCCGCACTGACCGCATCGACGCCCGAACCGCCATATTCCTCGGGTATGTTCAAACCAAGCAAGCCAAGGGGACCCATCTTACGCACAGCTGGCCAATTAAATTCACCAGTCTCGTCCACTTCATGAGCTTTCGGTTTGACTTCGCGGGCTACAAAATCGTGTACGGCATTACGCCACATGTGCTGTTCATCGGTCAGGTCGTAGTTCATGATTGATATCTCCTTTCACAGTAACTTGATTCTCGTTTTTCATAACAACCAGATAATCAACACGACGATACCGATAATGATCAGCAAAGGTAAAAGTACATACCCTAAAATGGTCGCAGTAAGCGACAAGATATCGCGAAAAGAAAATTCATCTTTTGCTCCGGAATTAAGGCGATGATTACAGATAGGGCATTTTTCCAACCCGGGTGGTAACTGGGCATTACATTTTGGACAATATTGAACCATATTTTTTCAGCTTACCTTGATCCAATAGATCAATGTAATTGTATTACTGAATTAGAAAATCATCAAAAATATTTAAGAGATGTAAAAAAGGAATGCATTTTACGGATTTGCACCAAAATAATACGCCGGCAGGATGAGCACAATGTAGCTGACAAGATTGGCAATGAGAATGAATATACAATTCTGGCGGAGGGTTTGACGTTTGAAGTAGGTCATTACAAACACCTCTATCATGAGGGAGAGCACAAAAGAGACTGGGAGCCAAACAAATGGAGAACGTTGAAGGATAACCAGAAGAAATCCATTGACGACGCCAGAGATGACATTCATGATGAATGAGATAGTCATTGAAATACGAAATGGATTCCAGTTTAATAAGGTGAGGGTGACACCTTCGATCACTGCAATCAGTAGATTGATGACGATGAGGGCGAGAAAACCAAAAACCAGTAGCAGATAAGGGGCAGCAGTACCAGTGATGTCAAAAGGGAGGAAGATGAGCATGTTGGTATTATTGGGTATGTTGATTTTCGCAATTATTTGTTAGTGATTGTTTTTCATCTTACAGGATGAGTATACCGCAATGTTGGGAGGAGATTGTAAATTAAGATATTTTGTCGCATCAGTCAGGGTAATTAAAAAAAACATATACCTATAATAGCTTGTACCCTGTTTTAAACTGTTTTCACCAGGGTAGAAACAATATATGACTGAAAATATTTTCTAGATTTTCAGGAGGATCATAAATCGGGATTGATTATCATCTTATCCTTTGCTGCGATCCGCCTGGCGACGTAGTAGAAGCGGTCCCAGACGGTCAATCAGCCAGCCAAAGGTGTTTTCAATGTAAGGAGTGAGTGCTAACCAGGAAGGCACATAAACCACTCGACGGGGATGCTCCAATAGATTCCATATTTGGTTTGCAACTGCATCTGCAGTTATACCGATACGCTCGGTGGGGAGATGCATGCCGGCTTCCAGACTGGCAGCAGTATCACAGAACTCCGTGCGAACGGGTCCAGCACGGACCACGCTGATGTGCAGTCGGGTACCGCTAAGCTCGCGATAAAGGGCAGTGGTGAAGTTATCCAGGAAGGATTTGGTGGCGCCATAGACAGCAACTCCCTGACTGGGTAGGCTGCCAGAGATGGAACCAATGTTAATGATATGGCCCGAGCCAATTGAACGCATCTTCTGCAGGAATAGCAATGTGAAGTGGACCGCAGCACTAATATTTACCTGTAGAATCTCGGAGGCTGCTGTCCAGGGCATATCGGTGCCAAAGCCGTACCAACCTAAACCAGCATTGTTGACCAGGACATCAGCCTGATCATAATTAGTTTCCACCTGAGAAAAAACGCGCAGGCGCTCGGATTCGTCAGATAAGTCGGCTGGGAATATCTCAGCAATGCCTCCAGAGCGATGAATTTCGGTAGCCAATTGCTCGAGGCGATCACGGCGTCGCGCTACCAGGATGACGTGGAGACCTTGTCTGGCAAACTTACGCGCTGTGGCGGCGCCAATACCGCTCGAGGCACCGGTGATCACGGCAATTTTGTTCAACCATTTTGACTCGTAAATCTTTGTCACGGGGATTAATTCCGATAATCGGAACACCTTATAGATTTGGATTTTTACTCAGGGTTTTATTTTTTATGAACCACTGGACTGTGTCACTCAATGAATCTCGTAGAGGACGGGGAAGATAACCCAATTCTAGACGAGCCTTGGCATGGGAGATCACAGAGTTTGAAGCAATGGTCGCCAGTGAATAGGCAGTGAAACGCGGTTTGTTGTGGGTTAACCGGTAATATAAGGGAGTTATATTGGCAGTAAGGGTTGCCAGCCTTATCGGAATCTTCAATTTAAATATACGCTCACCCAGGATTTCCTGGACGATCTTGATGATATTTGGGACTTCTATACGTTCTCCAGATAGGATGTAACTTTCACCGCAGCGCCCCTTTTCTCCGGCAAGTATCAATCCATTGGCAACATCACGTACATCGACAAAATCATAGGCACCATCTACATAGAGCATAGGTTTACGCAAAACACAATCCAGGATAAGCTGGCCCATCTCGGAACGGCGAAAATCGTAGGGACCAATTACCCCGGTAGGACAAACAATCACAGCATCCAATCCATTGTTTATGGCGTCCAGAACCTCCAAAGACGCACTGGCTTTGGAAGAATCATAGCTGCTGATGGCATGCTCAGGATCAAAGGGCACGGTCTCGTCTATCAGGATCCCATGAGGAACGCGCTTCAGAGCATGGATGGAGCTAGTGTAAACCAGGCGACGAACACCCGTATCATGGGCAGCCTGAATGACATTGCGAGTGCCAAGGACATTCACTGCCTGAACAATGGGCTGCTTTCCGGGCAGAATTGAGATGATTCCTGCGAGGTGATAGACAACATCGATATGGTCAAAAGCCACGAGAAGAGATTGGTAATCAAGCACATCTGATTCAACGATTTCAACGTCCAAATCACTGAGGGGGGTTGGGTCCTCACCTGGCATAATCATGGCACGAACCCCTTCGCCTCGGTCCAATAGTAGGCGGACGAGGACATTTCCAATGTGCCCAGTGGCACCAGTAACTAAATTCATTCCATTCTCCTAACAACACCATTTAAAAGTAATTCCAGGCTTTGCCTGGCTTCCAGGCGCCAATCTGTGACCTGGGGGTTAAAGAGTGATTCCATCAACAATCCAACAGCCAGAGAAACGATCACCCGAGCAGCTTGGTGAGGGTCAACCGGTTTAATGGAACCCTGGTCGATTCCTTCCTGAATCATCTCTGCAAAATAGGTCTGATAGCGGTGATAAGGAGCAACTGTTGCTTCCCAAACCTGGGGGTCATGATTAGCGTGAGTCCAAAATTCCAGGAAGATGGGTAAATGGATATCACTGGACTGGAAAAGAGTGCCGACCATTTCTGCCATCTGAAGGATCACCTGAGGTACATCGTGCGTCTGCTGGCGCATCAGGTTAAAACCTGCTTCGATGGAATTCATGTAGGAGTTGATAAGCTCCATGAAGACAGCCTGCTTGGTAGGGAAGTGGTGGTAAAATGCGCCCTTACTCACTCCAGCTGCCTGGCAGATCTCGGCTACACCGGTAGCATCATAACCAGACTTTGAAAAAAGCTGGCTGGCAACCTCAAGGATATGATTGCGTGTCTCTACGCTGCGATTCTGCATAAAAGATTATCCATCAAAATTAATACCGACCGGTCGGTATGATTATAGCTTATATAGTTATTTACGTCAATGCGAAGTAGAGATTTATGGCAAATACGTCAAGTAACAACGCTTTACCAGGTTTAAATAAAATTGGATATGCGCGCAGGTGATCGGGAGGACTATAAATCCAATTACATGGTTAATCGTTATCTAAAACAAGTATCTCAATAAATATTCTGTTAATCTTGTCTTTCAAGCATAATTTGCTCAATAATATCCTGGAGATTGGATGATTCAGTCCATATTCGGGCTGCGTCGACCGTCTCTGGTGGAAGGAGGGTTTCAAGTTCAGCCCTGGTTACGATCACCCTTTTTTGGGTATCAGCTTCTATCTGTGGATGGTTTTCAATCTGATTGCTTAACCGCAATGCCAGTTCACGATGACCCGTATTTGCATAAAAATAGGCAAACCCATGCAAGGTATGCAAGATTAGAGGGATGCTATCCATTGTCAACGCAGTCTGTAATGATTGAAAACAGGAATTCAGTGCATCTTTCACCAATCCTACCTGTAGATATGCTTTACTAATATCATAAAATGAATAAGTAAGCCCACGTAAATCTCCGAGATCAGTAAATATAGCGATACTTTCATGATAAGTGCGAATAGCTTCGGATGGGAGGTGGAGATACTTCAAGTTATGGAACGCAATGTTGTTCAAGAGGATGGCGGTAAGGCGGCGATCCCCTGTTTCCTTACATAAATTAAATGCAGTGAGCAAATGCTGATAGGATTCGGTTGGATTTCCCAAACCTTCATACAACGCACTCAGATGGTTATGGATGTGTGCCATACCATGCCGATTGTCTATCATCGTTGCTGTATCCAAAGCTTTCAGATAAAGATCCCTGGAGTGAATGTATTCTCCCTCTAGATATGCCAATCTTCCTAATCCCAGTAGAGGGTGGATCGTTCCATAGAAAGTCCCGAGCTGTGTATGTGCTGCCAGACTCGATTCCATGTTTATGCGTGCCTGCTCGATTTCGCCCAGTTCCATCAAAATCCTGCCAAGGATAGATTTACAGTGAGCAGTGAAGGCAAGAACGTAATTTGACTTTAAGCTGATATCCTGTTGTAATATCTGCAAGGCTTCAAGGATAAAAGTCTTGCCTTTTCTAGGATCTCCTATTGTCCGGTATGCCTCCGCCAGGAATTGAAGAGACATCGCTAAATCCCATTTAGAGTTATATCGGCGGAATGTTTCTATGGATTTTTCTAACCCAGCTAATCCTTCGGAAATAAAACCAATCCTGAAGGTCAGCCATGCTTCTCTTTGTTGCATTGAGGCTAAGATCAGGTCCATTGATGGTAGATTTAGTTTATTCAACTTCGTTAAACAAAGGCGGAAAAATTCTCTACCATGAACGAAATTCCCCAGGATCACATGATAAGCAAGTATTGGTTCTTTTACTTTGTCGATCATTTCCCAGAGGTTCAAATCGATCATCCATCCCCAAGCTGTCCGAATATTGTCAATCTCAAATGTCAACTCATCAATAGCTTGTCGTTGAGTATGAGAATTCAACTCATGCTGTTTCTTGGTACATAAATCCGCATAATATTCGCAGAATTTTGTCCTTGTAACTGATAATTCGTCATCGACAGCATTAAGCTTCGCTGTGGCATATTGATGAAAGGTGTTCAGCATTTCATAACGACCGTCCTGGCGACATTGAAGGAGTGACTTATCAACGAAAGCCGAAAGCAACACCGGAGAAGCCAGGCATATCTCGTGGGCAGCATGATTGGTAAAAGCTGCCTGAAAGATGGAGAGCCTGCTTAATATCACGCGCTCTTCTTCGGATAACAATACCCAGGAGTTATCAAAAACCGCTCTTAAACTTCGATGCCGTGGAGCTAAATCGGGAGCTGAGTTAGCAAGAAAATCGATATTTTTCTTGATTTCTTCTGCTATCTGTGGACAACTATATACGCGCACCCAGGAGGATGCGAGGATAATTCCCAATGGAAGACCGTTCACGAGCCGACAAATGCGAATAATGGTTGTCGCATTATCCGCATAGGAAAATCCTCGCAAAATCCTTTGAGCCGTATTAAGGAATAATTGAGTGGAGCTAAAACGTTCAGCATCTTCTACCATTTCTGATGAAGGTACGGGTAAACCATGAACTTCAACAATCGTTTCTGAGATCAGGTTCAATCGCTCGCGGCTAGTAACGATGATTTTTAGATATTGGGTTTGGTTAAGCAAAAAAACCAAGAATTCAATACCCTTCTGACGTAATTGCTCGAAATTATCAAATACGAGTAAAACTTTCATGCGGTTGAGATAGTTAGTAATCTGTTCAGTGTGATTCATTGGTCCAAAAAAACTGAATTTTAATGCGTCCGCCAGAATGATTGGTATAAATTCCGGATTTTGAACCGAAGATAATGAAATAAAAAAGGCACCATCTGAAAAATGTCCCGCAATTTGAGTGGAGAATTGAACTGCTAATCGAGTTTTTCCAACTCCGCCTGGGCCAATTAAGGAGATAAGCCTGGTCCCAGGCTCGCTGATTAGAGTGGTTAGTTCTTTAAGCTCTTCCTCGCGTCCAATGAAACTGGGTGTATAAGCTGGGAAATTTACCGATCGCGGATTAACTGTTTGGAGTGGATGGTGTTCAATAGAAAGAAGATGTGGGTGCGATAACTCATAGACATGGACAGGTTCTATCGTGTCTAAGAGAGAATGATATCCAAGATCTTTTAACCGCGATCCAGGAGGTAGATCAAGATCCTTCAGGGTCTGTTCCATCATGATGATTTGCCCTCCCCAGCTGATCGATAAAAGGTTGGCAGCCGCGCGGGTGATCATCGAGAAATTATTGTTATTAACATCGTGTGTTGCTGTAGAATATAAAACCATTCGGATGTTGGGTGCACCTACTTTTCCCCAATCCATTTTCTTTATTTTTAAGTGGATCGTGACTGCGCAATGCAACGTCTGACCATTCTCAAAAAGTATGGTAAAGCTATCTTCAGATTTTTGGAGAATTTGCCCTCCAAAGCGTTTGACGGTCTCATTAAAGATGTCGTGATACTTATTAAGAATTTGAGGTTTATCAATACCCGTTTTAGACCAAAATAAAGCTGATTTTTCAATATCAGAGGTCAAGAAAACAGGCGTTTTTCCTTTTTGAGAACCAGATGGAATGGTAAGTCCACTGAGGATTTGTTTATACAGGCTGATGATTTCTCCTGATGGCTGAATTCCGAGCTCGCGCGAAATAAAATCCTTATAACGTTTGTATTGACTGATAGCAATAGCTCGTTGGCCAGTGATCGAATAAAGTTGGAGCAAATCATATTCAGCGATTTCGTTATAACGATCATGACTTAGCCACCTGCGGGCGTAATGGATCGCCAGATTAAAATCACCGAAAGTACGGTGACCTCGAACAAGCTTCTCAAGTACGTCTAGATAAAGGATATGAAGGGTTTCGCTTTCCTGCATTCGCCATTCATCAAACGCTTGGGCTTTGGAGAGGTTAATACCAGTTAGAAATGCGCCTTGATACAGCTCAACTGCTTCGGTAAGGTTTTGAATACATAAAATGCATATTTGCCCTGAAGGATGACCATGGGTTGAACATTTATTCATCTTTTCCTTGAAATCCAAGATGTCAATATCAATCGATTTATTGTAATTCAACGAAATCTCATTGTGATCCAGGATTAACCAGTCCTCCAGTCCAGCTGAGTTAAGTCTCCAAAGTGTTGTGCGTAAAGAACCGAGGGCATGAGGAAGGTTACTTTCTGACCATAGTAAACTTGCGAGTGTTTCACGGGTCTGGCTGACTCCGGTGATTGCCAGGTAGGCGAGTAAAGGTATGGCGCGGAAGGTGGGAATCTTTACTTGCACACCATCGAGAGTAATCCTTGGGGATCCAAATAGAGAAATTGAAAGATGTGACATAGAAATCCGAGGACAATTTTAAGGTAAAAATATTTAAAAATCAAGAATTGTGACGGAAATTGTGACGTTATTTTGACGATGGCTGAGTATAATATGTTTAGACAATTCCTGAGACCAGCGTGAGAGGGGACCTGCTGGTCAGAATCACCTCTCTGCCTCTCCTATATAGGGCGGCTTTATGGGAGAGGCAGGGATGGGGGTTGACCAGGTTATTTAAAACAAGTGAGTGACGAGCCTCGTCACTCACTTGTTATTAATTCACTGATATTACTGTTCTTCTTCTTGTTTTGGTGTTTCTTCTTGTAGACTTCGAATGCCATTGCGAACCTGGTTGATAAGGCGTTCCATTTCCATTTCAAGCTTACGCAGTGACTCAAGTACATATTCGTCAGCTTCGTTACGGATATCTTCACCATCTGAATAAGCCTGGGCTTTGATCTGTTCAGCCTGGGTATAGGCAGCCTGTACGACCTGGTCACGTTCGACAAGCTCACTACTTCGATCGCGTGCAAGGTTGACGGTGCGATTGGCTTCTTCCTGAGCCTGAGCCATCAACCGATCTCTTTGAGCCAATAATTGCTGCGCTTTCTTGACTTCCTCAGGGATTGAGACGCGCATCTGGTCAATCAGATCCAACATGCGGTCTTCATCGACGATGACATTATGGGTGAAGGGAAGAGGACGGCTCTCATTCAGGAGCTCCTCAAGCCGGTCAATCATTTGCAATATATCCATATGTTCCCTCCATCAAATTCGAATTATTCAAAGGATTAAGACAATCAACAACCACACCTATGATAGCTTAATCAAAATGGTGCAAGTTCTATGCACAAGGTTACAACGAAATCTTAAAAACGTCAACATTATCAAGCAGCATTGGTATCGAAGACATCAATCTCGCATTGAAGTGGGAGGAAAGATTTGATCGCTTTCTGCCAATTCCTGCAGCCGATGTTTGAGCGCAATCTCCACGTGGGGAGGAACCATGCTGCTAATATCACCATTCAAGGCTGCAATCTCACGCACAGTAGATGAGGATAAGAACGTGTGCTCTTCATTAGTTATCAGCGAAACGACTTCAATATCCTGTGCCAATCTATGATTGGCTAAGGCCATGCGGAATTCATATTCGAAGTCTGAGAAAACTCGCAGACCCCGAACAATTACCTGAGCGCCAATTTTGTGGCAGAAATCAACTGTCAATCCACTATAGCCAACGACAGAAATCTTTGGGTCACTGGTGATCGTCAAGCGAACCAGCTCGATTCGCTCTTCGGGGGGAAAGATGAGAGATTTCATTGGACGGTCATACACAGCTATAACGACTTCATCAAAAAGACGGGCAGCGCGTCTAGCAATATCCAGATGACCATAATGAATAGGATCGAAAGTGCCAGGGAAGAGAGCTTTAACTGTCATTCAAGTATATTATTCTCCTTGTTAGAATGTTTTTTTCACCTTAGTTAACTGATATCACCCTGACCATGAGTCCAGAATTGCTTCAGCGATTGAGCCAGCAAGTGATGTTCGGGCAATTTCAGTTCTGGGTCGATGTCGAAAATGGCTTTAGCTGATTGTCTTGCTTTTTCGATCAAACGGATATCGGTTAAATTTGCCAGACGAAGCTCGGAATATCCTGATTGGCGTGTGCCGAGGAATTCACCCGGACCACGTTGTTCAAGGTCACGCTGAGCAAGCACAAAGCCATCATTTGTTTCAACCATGGCTGCCAGGCGTTCGTTTTCAGCCGCGTCGGGAGTATCAGGAATAAGAATACAGTAGGATTGATACATACTTCGTCCAACACGCCCACGGAATTGGTGAAGCTGTGACAATCCGAAACGATTCGCCCCTTCAATTAGCATCACCGTCGCATTTGGGATGTCTACACCTACCTCTACCACCGAGGTGGATACCAGTATCTGCAGTTTACCCATACAAAAATCAGTCATGACCGAATCTTTTTCATCGGCTTTCATACGACCATGTAGCAAACCAACCTGATAATCAGGAAAAACCTCTTTTTGCAAACGTACATGCTCTTCTACTGCAGCCAATGACTCTATGGTTTCACTTTCCTCCACCAATGGATATATAATGAAACATTGATGCCCTTGATTGATCTGATTACGAATAAACACATATGCACGCTCACGCTCACGTGGGTAGAATACCTGAGTTTCGATGGGTTGACGTCCAGGCGGCATCTCATCCATCACTGAGAGGTCAAGGTCTCCATAAACTGTGAGTGCCAATGAGCGTGGGATGGGTGTGGCAGTCATTACGAGCAGGTGGGGGTTCTCACCCTTTGATCTTAACAGGGCGCGCTGGTCAACACCAAAGCGGTGCTGTTCATCAATCACAGCCAGCTGAAGGTTGTTAAAACTCACTGGTTCTTCAAGTAGAGCATGGGTACCAACAACAAGCTTGATTGAATCATCAGCAAGACCATTGCGAATTTCCTGTTTTTCTGATTCTGGTGTAGAGCCCAGGAGCAAACGGATTTGTCCTGGATTTAACGGACTGGCGATTGAATTCCCTTCTTGACCTGAGTCGCGTTGATCCCAGGCAAGCAGGTTGAGCATGTTTTTATAATGTTGTTCTGCCAGGATGCTGGTCGGCGAAAGTAAAGCTGACTGGGCATTATGACGGGCAAGCATGGCAATCCCAAGCGCAGCAATGACAGTTTTTCCTGATCCCACATCTCCTTGAAGTAACCGATTCATGGGGTGTCCGGATGCCAGATCAGTATTAACATCTTTCAATGCATTTTGCTGGGCATTTGTTAATGGGAAGGGTAAATGCGCAACCTGAATCTCCAACCACTCTTCTGGAGTTTCATATATACGGGCTGAGCGATTTTGCCAGTTCCGTTTTTGACTGAGGACACCCAGCTGTAGCATCAGGATCTCATCAAACGCCAAACGGTAACGTGCAGATCTTAACAGATCGGTTGAGGATGGAAAGTGAGTTTGGAGGAGGGCAGTTGGTAAATCCACCAGCCCGGCATCTACGCGGATAGTTTCAGGCAGGGGTTCTGTAACACGGGGAGCCCAATATGTGACGACATCATACATAAAACGGCGTAACCATCGTTGTGTGATGTTGGATGTGAGTGAATAAACCGGTACGATGCGATTAGTGTGCAGGTTTTGAGCTTCTAAGGGTTCCCACTCCGGATTGTTCATAACCAATCGACCCAGATACTGGTCAATTTTTCCTGACAGGACTATCTGTGAGCCGTCTAACAATCGTTTTCCGATCCACGGTTGGTTAAACCAGGTAACCCTCAGGAAACCGGTACCATCTGAAATAATAGCCTCGGTAATTTGATGACGCCCACCACGGATAGGGTGCGAGTTAATCGAATCAACAGTCCCGATAACGGTGACTTCTTCACCATACATTAATCGCTGAATCGGTTTGAGCTGGGTATAGTCGTCATATCGACGAGGAAAGTTGTAGAGCATGTCTCCCAGGGTGTGCAATTCCAATCTGGAGAGTGTTTGCGCGTGTTTTGGGCCTATACCAGGCAAGACGCTTGTAGGAGCTGATAGTGCTGCAGGTTGTGAAGCCGGCTTTTCCTTACTTACCCTGACTTCTGCAGTTTGACTGGTTTGACGAGCAAAATCATTTTTATGTTGCTGTAAAGACGTAGTCAATTTTTCCTCATCCACCGATGATATGGGAGGTTTGTCGACTGGAAGAGGAAGCGGCGGAAAAGTATCTCCTGTCTCACGTTGGAGGCGGTTCCAAAGACCGTTCAGGGTTTCATAGCGAGATTTTGATGAAAAGCTTTCGTAGTCTCGTAGGCGACTTATCACAGATTGAATGAGGTCTGGCGGGAGGTTATCAGCTTGCGCTTCTGCCAACCATGGTTCAAGCATCCGCTCAAAGCCACCAATAACTGCACGGTTACCATAATTCTGCTGAGCTTCCAATAAAATGAACTTTTTTAGCTTTTGAAGGGACGGTTTCATTGATGGTATTTTACCATCAGGATGGTGTGGATGGACAACCAGCGAGAAAATATACCTATAGATATTGAATTAGGAGGGATTAAAAAGTTACTGCTACAAACCCCAGTCCGTTGGGGCCGACATGGACTCCGATTACCGAGGTGACATTTACGATCAAGGGGAGATGTTTCACATATGTCTTAAATTGTTCGGCAAATTGAAAAGCATCCTTTTCAGCATTGGTATGCAACACAGCCAGCTGTTCCAGTGGGCCTAGATCTGATAACATTTTTTGCAAACGATCAACGCCTTTTTGGCGAGTGCGCGTTTCTCCCATGCGGATCACTTTTCCATCATCGACGCTTAGGAAAGGTTTAATCTGCAACAGGTTGCCAAGGTTAGAGCGAGCCCAAGAGACGCGTCCACTTCGGCGAACGTACTCCAGCGTATCAAGCATGGCAACCAAATGGATACGTTTACGGATATCTTCGATATTATTCTTAATTTCGATGATTGATTGACCAGACCTGGCACTTTCTGCAGCGGTAAGCACTTGAAAACCCATTCCAAGTGTTAAATGACGCGAATCTATAACATGAACACGTTTTCCGAATGTTTTTGATGCAATGATTGCTGAATTATAGATACCACTTAAATTGCTGGCAACATGAATTGAAAGAATATGATCAATCCCCTCTTTAAATAGATCTTCATATACCTTCTGAAATGACCCTGTAGATGGAGCAGCGGTAGTAGGAACAGTTTTCATGTCTGGTAATTGGCGATAGAGTTCTTCCCTCGAAATCCCCCGTCCATCTTCAAGGCTACGGCCATCGATTACCAGGATCGCCGGGACAACACGGATATCATTTTTAATCGCCAACTCGGAGGAGATATCACCTGTGGAGTCGGTGACAATTCCAATCTTCACATCATGCATCCTTCGTGAAATTTTCCATGGCTACCAAACCGATACAATGTGGACCAAACAAGGTGGCCAAGGCAACACTTAGACTATGCTCACATAATGGCGTAGTACGAATATTTTGATTGATGCGATCCCGCAAATTTTTACTCTCTTGTTCAAAAGTCGTTATTCCTTGGAGTAATGCGAGATATTTCAGGTTTTCAAACTCAGCAATAAATTCATACATTATATCGACCAGATGCCGAGGGCTACGAATCTTCTGTGTATGAACGAGTCTGCCGTTTTCAAGCGTAAAAAAAGGAATTACGCCAAGCATTTCTGCTACCAGTGCCTGAGCAGGATCCAACAAACCTGCTCGAGACAAATATGAAAGATCAGGTATACAGAACACTGAATAAATATGATTGACTATGCCCCTGATCATACGGTTAATCTCAAGGCCGGTATAGCCGCGATGAATATATTCAGCTGCTGCCTGTACTAACAAACCTAATCCGATAGCTGTATTCATCGAATCAATAATAAAAATATTCGCCGGGGTTTTAGTAGTTTGGTTAGCTGATTGCGCATTTGCAACTGCTGTACTAAGCTGAGAGGAGAGAAGGATAACGAGTATCTCTTTATATCTCATACCCAAAGAAATATAAGCACTTCGAAAAGAATCGATTGATGGTGGAAAGATCAGAGGAGGCTGGAGTTTTTGAGTTGACGTGCTATATATTGATAAGTCATCATTATCTGAGAGATAATGATCATTTACCAGGATGGAATGTGGAAGAATTGTGACGTGCTCTTGTCCCGCAAAGATTGACTTAGTGAAACAAGCGGTACTATCTGTAAGAATACAAATTCGTGGCATAGATTGGTTATGATCTGAATTTTATTCGATAGAAATAATAAACTGATAGTGAGGTTGTCCACCCTCCTGGACTTCAATCTCTTGCTTTGGATATTCTTTTCGAATAACATCTGCTATTGCATCCACTTCCATGCGTGACACGTCAATTCCATAAAAAAGGGTGATCAGCTCATAGTTATCAGCATGGGCTTTTTCTAATAAGCCTAAGGTTGCAGTATTGAGATTATCGGATGCTAAAACTAATTTCCCATTGAGTAAGCTAATGATCTGACCTTGAATGACGTCTACTCCGTCAATTTCTACACTACGAGTGGCGGTGGTAATTTCACCAGTCTCAACATCATCGATGACTGATTTCATATCAGTAGCAACTGCTTCAGGGTTTCCCGTTGGAATTAAACGCATCATTGCTGCCATCCCCTGAGGCACTGAATGGGTAGGAATGACGGTAACATGTTTAACGGTTAATTGTGCAACAGCCTGGGCTGCGAGGATGATATTCTTATTGTTAGGCAGGATAAATATCTGATCGGTGGGTAAATTCTCGAAAGCATCCATGATTTCCTGCGTACTTGGATTCATCGTTTGGCCACCTTCAACGATGGCTGATACACCCAAGCTTGCAAATACCCTTGCAATTCCTAGTCCTGGCGCGACGGCTACCGTTGCTATCTGACCTGGCTCAACGGAAGTGAATTGGAGTGATTTACCGCTGTCATAATCAGCTTGTTCCATTTGTGCGCGGAGGTTTTCAATTGCAGCCTTGGTAACCACACCAATAGTTTTGGTGTATTCAATGGGAGCATAGAGGTTATCTGACGCTACATGAATATGCATCCGGAATATCCCATCACCTTCACCAATCTGAATGGATGTTCCAATGTGTTGTAACTCTTCATAAAATTGAGGAATATTCAGACCATTAATGGGACGAAAGTCAACCACAACTTCGTAATCCTGCCCTGGTTCGATGCGATCAAAAACATTCTCAAGCTTCATGGCTGATAAAGTTTGAATTGCTGTGAGATTCACATCCAGAGGTTGCCCCTTGACGTAGCGCAACATACCTTCCAATATGAAATACAGACCTTTCCCACCAGCATCCACAACACCAGCATCTTTTAACACCGCCAATAGCTCAGGTGTGTTGCTAACAGAGATGTCTGCAGCGGTAACAATACGCTGGAGGATATCATAGGGGTCCTGTGTTTCTTCGAGCGATAATTCGGCTTCGGCTGCAATGTCCTTTGCTACAGTGAGAATGGTGCCTTCGACTGGACGTACTACCCCCCTATATGCTGTGTTCCGACCTTGATGAAGCGCATTAACCAATAATCGACCATCTAATGCTTCGAAATTATCCAGGGCATGAGCAAATCCTCGCCAAAGCTGTGAGAGGATTACTCCTGAATTTCCACGAGCGCCCATTAATGCTCCATGTGCCAGGTGGTGCATTAACTTACCGAGATTATGCTCAGGGAAGTTGGCAATTTCATCAAAAGCCGCCTGCATGGTGAGCACCATATTCGTCCCAGTATCTCCGTCAGGAACGGGAAATACATTGAGGCTGTTTACGATTTGTTGATTGGTTCGTAACCAAGTAAGGCCA
>Ga0208980_10000339_pt1 | contig 25679 bp, 22 predicted proteins | sample WetSurMetagenome_3_FD_187993 | JGI IMG/M metagenome (GOLD analysis project Ga0208980, IMG submission 187993) | Wetland microbial communities from Twitchell Island in the Sacramento Delta, sample from surface sediment Aug2011 Site A1 Bulk (version 2) | ecosystem: Environmental > Aquatic > Marine... | reverse complement strand
CCCTCTGCAATCCGGGGGACCATTTTGGTGATTCTGAAATAGCTTTTACTGCTTCATCATCGAGCAGGGGATGCACACCTTTGAGAACAGTCACATTACTTACCGAACCATCTTTTTCTACAACGAATGTGAGATAAACTGTTCCCCTGATCTTATTATCTATAGCAGCCTGCGGATAATTTGTCCGTTTGCCGACCCATTTACGGAATTCCTCAATGCCGCCTCCTTTAAAGGTGGGCATTACTTCGACGATGAAAAGCGGTTCCTCCGATCCTGTGCCATCTCCTCCTGGTAAAAGGTCATCTCCGAAACCAGAACCGGTTGCATTAATCGCCTCATTGTCATTGGATGCCAGCGCTTCGTCGGTGGTAATTTGTGTTTTCTCAACAGACAGAACAGAATCAACAATAACGGGTGGTACATATTTCACTGATTCAGCCATTTTTGCAGCTTCCGACGGAGGTGGAGCAGGAGGAACAAAAATTTTCTCGATTGGAGGTTGCAGGTTTTCCATTCTTACCTGATAATATCCATTACCTCCTGATAATATCTGTTCCGACCGGGGTCGTGCAAGAAAGGGGATAAGAACGACAGCCAATGCAATGAATGTAGCTGTAACAGTACTTCCGAAAACGACACGGTTATATTTTTTACGCAGCTGATAAGCGCCGTATTCCTTGTTCCGATTTTCAAAAACCAGATCATCAAAATCGTTTATCTCAAACGAATTTTGAATTGCTTTCCGGGTCGGTTCGTTATCTTTCTTATTTACCTTCACTCGTTCACTCCTTCAGTTGAATCGTAAATCATTCAAATCGGCGGCAATAATCAGGCCATTCCTGTAAATAAAAATTGAATGAAAGCTTCTGATCAAAAAATTTGATGCAAAAATACTAATTACGTGCATTACCGCAAAGTATAATTAATACAAGTTACTGGTTGCTGGTCCCTTGTTGCTGGTTGGATGGTTAACAAAAATCAGATATTATAAAATAACAGAATCCTTGTTTTAAGAGGGCTCATGATGGGTATCCACAAATGCCAATCAACCGGGAACCAGCGCCGGGAACAGGCACCATTTACAAAACAACCGTATATGGATAATGTTTTATAATTATCATATTTTTCTTAAATTTGCACAGACTTTAGGGGGTTTAGCTCAGTTGGCTAGAGCGTTTGACTGGCAGTCAAAAGGTCAGGAGTTCGATTCTCCTAATCTCCACACCGATAAAAGAGCTGTCTCATAAGACTGATTTTACCCCCAAACCTCCCAAGGGGGGCTTTTTATATCATTGGTTTTCAATAAGTCCCCCTTGGGGGATTTAGGGGTGGCTTTAAAAAAGAGGCTTTTGATACAGCCTCTTTTAATTCAAATACATGACCGAATACACTTGAAGTCTGTTGAAAGAATTTATTCACCAGTCTGATTCTAATGGTACAATTTTTGTGCATTGTATTTAAATCCTAACTTACCTTATAATGAGAAATTTATACAAGTCCAGTCTACTGGTGGCAACTGTATTTTTTCTTACCGCCTTTTCTTCATGTGAAAAAGAGAAGGATCCTCAAATTGAAAATGAAAATACCCCTTTGCTTACAAAAGAAATTTATGGTGATGATTTATATTTCGAATATACCTATAACGAAGCAAATCTTCTTAAGGAAAGAAAAACCAAATGGTCTTATACATCCTATTCGTATAATGATGATAACCAATTAATTTCCTATGATATGTATGAAGATCTCCGCATTGCCAGCAGCGATTGGGAAACGGCACAGCAAGCTTTGAATCGGACTGATTGGGTGACTCCTGAAAATACAGAAATCTCAGGAAGGGGAACATATTCCTATAACCATGGTAAGCTATCGAAAGTTACCGTAACCCGGCTTCCAGGTGGCAGTAAAACTTATGTAACTTTTGAATATGACGTAAATGGAAGAATTGGGGAAAAAACCTTCTACAACAACAACCAGCCAATCAGTTTCATAGAATATAGTTATGACGAAAAAGGGAATCTGATTCTTGAAACACATAAGGATTTAATCGATGGTAAACCGGTCATAATTTTAACAGAAGAGTACGAATTTGATTATAATAATAATCCTTACAAAGTATTTAAAAGACTCTTGATCCCCGGAACATATACAAACGAGAATAATATTGTAAAGAAAACGATGACTCTGTTCTTTGATGTTTACGGTGTAGATAAGGTACAAGTTACAGAATCAACATATGAATATAATTTGCAGGGTTATCCTGTAAAAAAGAATAATACGGTCCGATATGAATATATATAAACTAAAGCACAAATGACAATCCAGGATGAAGCTCTAAAACTTAAATACATAAATAGAACTCACTCGTTTGGAATAATTTTTGTTATCATTAACTTCATGGAACTTAAGAATTTATTAATAAGGATGAAAAGCATAAAAAAGTTGATTTCACTTTCAATTTTGTTTTTACTCCTTACTGCCTGTGAAAAAAGTTCTTATGAAGAAAATTCTTATCTAATAGCCATGATTACTGGCTTTGATTGGAACTGTTCCACCTGCATTCTTGAATTTCCTGAGGATTCTTTGAAAGTTAAAATAGAAATTGGTCAAAGTCCTGATAATAAATACCAATCTGTTAATCTGAACAAGGGTAATTATCAAATCGGGCAATTGCTAAAAGTAAAAATCAGAACACCTGATGCAAATGAACTTGCCCCTTGTATTGATTTATACCCATCATTTAATTATAAAAGCATATACATTACAGATTACAGGGGCTTCGACGATTTGAAACTCAATGACACTTTATCTTTAGCTTGCCATGACTGTTTAAATGATATTGAAAATCAAATGTATATCTGCCTTGATTCTGTGTTAAATGACTCCCGATGTCCATCAGGAGTTTATTGCTTTTGGGAAGGTAACGCCACAGTAAGATTTAAGTTTCAGAAATATAATTCTGAACCTGTCATATTTGATTTAAATACACATAAAGGATTCACAAGTAGCACAATTATTGATAGTTATAAATTCACCCTTCTGGGACTGACTCCTTATCCTGTCGCAAATCAAATAATAGAGCAAAAAAAATACATTGCTAAGATCCTGATTGAAAAACCATAGCATATCCAAATTGGTAGTCATATTTGTGCAGAATACTTGTATGAAATTTTTAGTTTGTGTGCTTATGATTAGGTCAGCGGAACCTCTTCAAGCTTCTGAGTTAATCAGAAGGAGTTTTGCCAGGAGGTCCGTAAGGCTGGACATTTGTCATCAAGAAGTTTTCTTTGCCAATTCAGCAATATCTTTTGCTTCAAGAACCTTTTTTTCAGCGCCAAACACTGTGCAGTTGATCATTGCAAGTCCAACGTCGTTAATTGTACCAAAGTATTGAGGGAATAGCGGATGTAAAATGGTGTAAAGCCAAAGGATATATTTGTAGAATGCAGGAGCATTCTTCTGCCCTTTCGCGGGCTTCATAAATGCCGGACGGAAAGCAAATACATTCTTGAACGGAAGTTTCATCAAATCGTTCTCTGTCTTGCCTTTAACCCTTGCCCACATCATCTTCCCCTTTTCACTGCTGTCAGTACCTGCACCAGAAACATAGCAAAAGGTCATGCCGGGATTCGATTTGCTCAGGGTTTGAGCAAAGTTCAATGTGAGGTCATAAGTGATCCTGGTGTATTCAGGTTCCTTCATTCCTACAGATGACACTCCAGCACAAAAGAAACAGGCACTATATCCTGATAACCTGGATTCAATAGGGAGGAGATCAAAAAAGTCTATATGAATAATCTCACTTAGTTTGGGGTGAGTAATGCCGCAGGGTTTTCTATTGATTATTAGTATTGATCCCACATCAGGATGTTTCAGACATTCAAGCAGGACTCCTTCTCCGACCATTCCAGTTGATCCGGTGATAATAACGTTTATTTTAGAATTCATAGAAAAACTGATTAAATATGATTCAAAGATAAGAAAGGTCAGATTTATCTGTCATGGCTTCAGCAAAGGCAGGTTTTTTATTAGTTTGATCAGCGTTTATTTATGTAGAGAGAATGCGTTGAATATGTTTTGGCTGTACATTTGTGAACATTCCTGGATGATCCACCTGAGTAGGCGGAGTGACGGGTATTGGAACATGAGCAAACGATAAATAATGAGATTATCGGGAACAGATACAGAATGTTTTTATTCTTTCCTGGCTTTTGTAACATTCAGTGATATTTAAATTATAAATTGAAATGCTAATAGTTAGATTCGCTTTGAACAAAGATAAAAGTATTGATTATTTCATTCAGCTAAAATATTATTTGTTGGGATTTTGACAAACATTTAAAATAGAGTTGCAAATTATCTGAATTTTGTGTCTTATGATTCAGGGTATTTTTTCTATGGGCTTATTATTAACAATCCAAAATAATAATGTCTGAGCAACTATATGGTCAATTAACTGATATGGTGAAAGAAACTGACAGAATTAGTTCAAATTAAAGGATATATTTGAAATATGAAAACCTGATTAGTATGGGACACATAGATTGGAAAGGGGAATGGATTTCAGATGAATCGCCATTCGACAAAGCAAGTGAATACTCTCTGAAACAGGATTTAATAAAAGAATTATTAGAAGTAGCTGAAAAATATAAAGGTTTAATTAAAGATAAAACCATCGCTGAAGCAGCTAATGAAGTTGCCAGAAAATATGCTCTTACCCCATAGACCTTCCCTGATTTCTGAAAAGAAGTTGGTAATCAGGTAATTAATTCCTTTTTTTTAATGAGATTAAAATTGGTCAGAAAACAAATTTCCAACATATCAAATAATCTATGGTTTGATTACGTTATCTCTCTGCCTGAATGAACGTTAAATCAAAATAGTTCTGAAAAATGAGTTACTATAAACGGGAGATATTAATCAGAGCATTAATTATGGGAGTAATAATTACCAGTCTGATAATTGCAGGTCTGCTATAGTTATTACTTAGTCTGGTACAAAAACCTTTCGGTAAAGCCATTTTTGCGAATCAGATCGTTCGTAACATACACTGCTTATTAACAAGCATTTATTTCTTTGTTTTGTCTTATTTGAATATTCTCAAAATATTGTGCAGACTAATGAATTCTATTTCCGGACCCGGTGATAAAGGGAGCTTTCTGTTTTTAATATCCGGTTGCGAAAAAATGCGTAATTTTGATTGTGGTTGATAATGGCAAGAACAACGCAGTCTAAAAGTTGTGTGGATATTCGGTTCTCTGCATCAGGAATTAATAAATAGTAAAATAATAATATATCATGGAATTTACTGATCTGATCCGCACTCGTGAAAGTATCCGAAATTATGATCCTGACAGGCCTGTGCCAAAGGAGATCCTGGAGAAAATTCTCGATGCCGGAAGAGTGGCACTTTCAGCCTGTAACTTCCAGCCGTGGAAATTCCTTGTAATATCTTCACCGGAAATGCTTGAAAAGGTAAGAGCCTGCTATACACGTGACTGGTTTAAAGATGCTCCGCATATACTTGTGCCGCTTGGGCTTAGGAATCAATCGTGGAGCCGCAGTTATGATGGATACAACTCCATAGAAACAGACATTGCAATTGCGATGACCCATATAATACTGGCAGCTGAAAATGAAGGTGTCGGAACCTGCTGGGTCGCAAATTACAATCCTTCATTACTTAAAGAAGCCATTAAGCCTGGTGAAAATGAGCTGATATTTGGGATTTCACCGCTGGGGTATCCAAGACCAGGATTTCAAAAAGCTTTAAATAAGAAGAGGAGACCACTTCAGGAAATCGTTGAGTTCCTGTAAGTGAAATAAATTGATTAATTTTATATTGGCCTTATCATAAAAACATAAAGACAGATTATGACAACCAGTGAAAATACAAATCAGGAGTCCTTTAAAGTCTCAGCCGATGAGTTAATGTCAAAAATTAAGGAGATAATAAAAGAAGGAAATGCAAGAAAAGTTATTATAAAAAATGAGAAAGAAGAAACAATAATGGAATTTCCCCTGACAATTGGTGCCATAGGGGTTGTTTTAGCCCCGTTATTTGCAGCTGTTGGTGCAATTGCAGCACTGGCAACGGATTGTACGATTGTTGTTGAAAAAAGAGAATAACCCTGGCTTATGCACAGACTGCCCGGCATATTTAACTATGGTTGACTTTTTTAGCAACTTTAAAATAGAGGTGGTCGGTTATCCAACTTAATCTTTTCTCATACCAGAGAAAACATTTTGACCAGGCCACCTTTTGTTATTTTGTATTTCAATATTGCGTCCTCTTTCCTAATTTTCTTCTTTCCCCCGCCGGAAAATCTCCGCTTTACAATCAGTACATTCCCAATCAGGATCATAACCTGAAATACAAAACCCTCCAAGAATTATTTTTCCTGCTGTAATATCCTCCATTAGTTCTTCTGAATAAGCAGGCTCTCCATAGAGATAAGTAATAATCCTTGATGAACCACACTCAGGACATTTTGCGGGTTTGTCAGGGGAATAATGTTTCATTGAAAATGTTTGTCATAAAGTTAATAAAACTCCGGGAATACGAAATTCTTAAATGAATTTGAAGACAAACTTCAGGTGGAAAGGATATAATGAACTTTAATGATTATTCGGATAAATGTTATCCCTGTGATTTTTAAATCAATGAGGAACAGACTTATTGATTTCAGCCAGTCTGAGGAATTTTTCACGGGCAGTCTCCGAAGATTCTATAACTTCCACTTCAATCCAGGTGGCGGGGTGATTTAATACCCTGATAAATTTTACTGTATGCTTCGGCTTATTGTATTTTGTTTGCTTCATAATTATAGCTTAAACGGTTATCCGCTATTTGATATTGCAGTGACTGAGATAATAATAGATGTGTTCAGAAATTGAATCTGCGACAGAAAAATAGTGTCAGAATAAATATGGGATTATTACAGGACTTTCATAACTTTATTATTACCAATACAAGGAAAGATTAAATAACCACTTTATCTTCCAGGCTGTTTTCAAAATTCTGATCCTCCGCATATGAAAGCAATGATTTTAAAATCAATAACAGATCTTGAAGGTAACATTGAGCCACTGTCGATGGCAAAAGTGCCTGATCCTGTTCCATTGGATAATGAGGTTCTTATTAGAGTGAGTACCTGTGGTGTTTGCCATACCGAACTCGACGAAATTGAAGGCCGAACTCGACCCTCACGGTTGCCAATGATTCCGGGTCACCAGATAATAGGACAAGTGGAAGATACCGGGAAAAAAGCAAAGAAAAATAAAAAAGGTGACAGAGTTGGAGTAGCCTGGATATTTTCTTCATGCGGGAAATGTAGTTTCTGTCTTGGTGGTTACGAGAATTTGTGTCAGGATTTTAAAGCTACCGGTAGGGATGCTAATGGAGGCTATGCTGAGTACATGACTGTTTCTGAAGATTTTACATACTCTATTCCGGAAATATTCACTGACTCACAGGCTGCTCCTTTACTGTGTGCCGGAGCTGTGGGTTACAGATCTTTAAGGCTCTCGGGACTCCAAAATGGCCAGAATATTGGTCTCACCGGATTTGGAGCTTCAGGTCATATTGTACTTCAGATTATTAAATATAAGTATCCTGACACTAAAATTTTTGTTTTTGCCAGAAGCAGGGAAGAAAGAGCCTTTGCCATTGAACTGGGAGCATCCTGGGTTAGTGATACAACTGATAACCCCACCGGACTTCTTGATTCAATAATCGATACTACCCCTGTCTGGAAAACTGTCATTGAAGCATTGAAAAACCTTAAAGCAGGTGGTCGGCTTGTGATAAATGCCATAAGGAAGGAGGATGTTGATAAGGATTCTTTGTTAAAGATCGATTATTCCCGTCACCTCTGGATGGAAAAAGAAATTAAAAGCGTAGCAAATGTGACCCGCAATGATGTCAAAGATTTTCTGCAGATCGCTTCTCAGATTCCAATTATACCGGAGGTGCAGGAATATAAACTTGAAGAAGCAAATTTACCATTAACTGAGCTCAGGCAAAAAAAGATCAGAGGTGCTAAAGTACTGGTAATTTGAAGTTAAATTTTAATTATTTGTCTTTATTAAGGAAGGAAATTAAAAACTTAATTATTGTCAGCTATGAAAGCGGTTATTATGATATTATTATCGGGACTTTTTGCTTTTCTAAATCCACAGGAGACAATTTTAAGCCTAAAGACAAACTCCTCTGAAATTAAAGGGAGAATGCTTAATAGCATCTATCGACAGGAAATAGCGCAATCAGAGAAAATAGTTAGCATTTTAAATTTGGATGTTTTAAGCTATTATGATCTTAAAAACCAGTATAATACTGATTCAAAAAGGACAATTTACAAAGAATCAGAAGATTATAGAATAAAATATTCAGAATTAGAGGAATTAAGATCTCAAATGATTTCTTTAACTTATTTCTTAGATTTTGAACCTGACTACTATGATGAAAAAAGCATTGCAATAAATTACAATCCTGATACCAGGAGTTTTTCCGTATCGAATAATGTAAGCTTTAGTTCATTTTATGATGAAAACGGGTTTATCCAATTTGACCAGATTTTATTCAAATGTCCCTCCGGGATAGCTGTAACAAAGAAAAATATTAATTATGCCTGTGTCGATGTAATAGAGGAAACAATATCATTTGAAATTAAGAATCAAAACCTGGTTCCAAAAATTGAAGAAAACAAGAATTTTTTAAGGCTTTTATGTGTTTTCAGTTTTACCGGGACAGTTGCATTAAAAGCTGATAGATCTAACCTGATATCCTCCGACTACTGTTTTATGACTGACCTTAAGAGTGTAGTTGTTTATAACTCAAGAACAAATGAAATCTATTCCAGTTACAATTAATAGAGGATTATATGGTTATGCTCTGGTACAGACACAGGTCATTAACTCATTTTAATCCCTGGTAAAATACTGGCAAAATTTAATTGACTTAGGTTTTAACATTTTGTAACTTTGTTAAGGTGATATAATTTTAAAGTAAAATTGTCACTCTGATCTGGAATTTTATTTTAGCTCTTTAAGGATGCAAACGGTAAAAAGTTCCGGCCGTAAAAATGATAAGACTTCGGTTTATTACCATTGCAATTTCAGTAAAGAATTCTTGACCATATTCTAATCATTAACTAACGTATGTAATTATGAAAAACATTATTTTATCGGTTCTGATTATCTGGCTGATAATGGCAGCCTGTGCCGGGCCGGGAAAAAAGGGTCCTCAGGGAACCTGGCGAATGGTTCAAATGCAAATGGTGGAAGGTAAAAGAGTAACCAATTACTTTTCCGAAAATTATAAAATAAGCCAGACTAAAATGTGGGATGGCAATAATTTTATTTTTGTGGGAAAATACGAAGTCGATACTACAACCACTTACCGTTTTGGTGTGGGAACCTTTACACTTAACGGGAACCTTTACGAAGAAAATATTAAATATCATTTCGAAAAATCTTATGAAGGTACAAAGAACCTGATCTGGCTCGAAATCAGGAATGACACTCTCCTTCACATTTTTCCTGTTGACAAGACAGGAAAAGCAAATGTTACTAGGCATTGGATTGAAAAATATGTCCGCGTGAAATAAAGATTTAATTCATTAAATTTCCTGGTAACCAAACAGGCAGTGTTCTTTTGAAGAGAAAAAGATTTACAATTATAATTGAATGTGCTGATTTTTTATATTGTCCAGCAAGCTTTTTATATCTGAATTGCCGGCATAGTCAATAGCCGTTTTTCCTTCTTTTGTTTCCAAATCCGGATTTGCCCCGCTATTCAACAATAAAGAAACAATATCTGTATTACCATATTGTGAAGCCAGAATCAGGGCTGTTGTTCCATCCTTACGCTGCAGATCCGGATGAGCTCCTCCAGCCAGCAATATTTTGGCTATTGCAGAATTTCCATTTAGAGAGGTAACCATCAGAGCAGTGAATCCGTCAGGGTTTTGCTGATCGGGGGCTGCCCCTTTTTCAAGAAGAAGCCTTGCAATTTCAGTAAGCCCGTTCCTGGAGGCCAGCATAAGGGCACTGATTCCATCATTTCTCTGGATGGCCGGATCTGCACCATTGTCAAGCAGCAGCCTGACAACTTCGGTCTGCCCTTCCTGCACAGCGATTATCAGAGCGGTTGCTCCATCTTCTCGCTTCAGATCAGGATCTGCTTCTTTTTCAAGCAATAACATTACGAAATCAGCACTCCCTTTTGATGACGCCCACATAAGTGCAGTGGAACCATCATTGTTCTGTAAATCCGGATCTGCACCTTTATCCAGTAACAGCTTTGCTACATCAGTATACCCGTTTAATGAGGCCCATATCAGGGCAGTAGATCCATCGGTACTCCTTATTTCCGTATCAGCTCCTTTATCCAGCAACATATTCACAATTTCTCTATGACCTTTGGATGACGCCAGTAAAAGAGCCGTGGCACCGTCAATATTCCTGAAATCCAAACTAACTCCCTTATCTATCAACAATCTTACAATTTCAGTATAACCTTTGAAGGAGGCCGTCATGAGGGCGCTTGTTCCGCTGGACCTTCTTAAATCTGAATTTGCTCCTTTTTCGAGCAGTAACTTTACAACATCAGTATGTCCATTCTGGGTTGCCTGCATCAGGGCTGTTGTCTTATAAACTCTCTCTATCAAATCAGGATTTGCCCCCCTGTCAAGAAGCTGGCTTACAATCTCTGAATGTCCAAATTGTGAGGCCAATATCAGAGCAGTAATCCCTAATATACTTTGAGCATTTATATCTGCACCCTTCTCAATTAATACCTCGCACACTTTTGCATTACCAAGCTGCGAAGCGTACATCAATAAGCTCAGACCATTTTTATCACAATAATTTACTGAATCTATATCTTTTACTAATTCCAGAGCATATTCAACATTCTCCTCATTCAGAGCCTTCATTAATTTTTCAGCGGGCACTATTGTTTGTGCCTTTAGTCCGGTTATATAGATAAATGAGAAGGCACTAATAACAATTGTTGAAATAAAATTCTTCATTTAAGCGGGATTTGTCTGTGTAGATATCTGATGTTCTTCCTGCACATAATTATAACCACCTGAGCTACTCATAAGACAGATGTATAATAGTAATACTTATCAAAATTAGTAAAAACATGAGTTTTTAAAGAAATGATTGAGAGGATTTAACAGTAGTCATTTATACCTTTCTAATTAAAAAAGTATATAATTGTAATTTTATTTTTTGCAGGTGCCTTACAGATTCAGAATTCTTAACAGATTTATAATATTCTGCTGCTTTTCCCTGACAACCGCAGCTCAAGGACAGATCCTTAGGGATACGGCATCATTAAATCTTTTGAAAAAAAGTGTTGATTGTATTTACAACTCCCATTTTGATGATGCCCGTTTTGCTGCCAGAAAACTAAATAACATCTTTCCGGAACATCCAGTAGTACATTTGCTTAATGGAATGATAATATACTGGGAAAATTACCCCCTGATCCCTCCTTCCCCAGCCTGCAATTCATACGAGAATGAAATGCGTGAATGTATCAGATTGTGCGAAGCAACCTCCAATCCACCGGATTATGCTGAATATTTGCTGTCAAATCTGGGTGCCCGGGGAATGCTGCTGGAGTATTATGCTGATAATAATTTGAGCGACAATTTAATTCCACTGGCTAAGACCACATATCATTATATAAGGCAGTCTTTTGATTATTCTGACATCTATGATGATTTCTATTTTTTTACAGGATTATATAATTACTACCGCGAAGCTTACCCTGATGCTCACCCAATTTATAAGGTCGTGGCATTTATGTTTCCAAAAGGAGACAAGGAAAAAGGCCTGCAACAAGTGCTGATATCTGCCAATCATTCCATTATGTTAAAAGCAGAGGCATATACTTTTCTTTCATATATTTTTATACAGTATGAAAATAATTATCAGCAGGCTTATATTTATAGTAAGTCTCTTTATGAGCTTTATCCTGGAAATATAGGGTACCTGGCCTCGTTTTTAAAAAACATGCTGCTGGTAAAGAAGTACAACGAAGCTGAAAGTATTATCAGATCATTCGGGGATGGAACCATAAATCCTTATTTCCAGGCTCAAATTTCAATTTTCAATGGCATTTTGCAGGAGAAGAAATATCATAATAATTTACTGGCTAAGAATTATTATAACAAAGGAATAAATGACCTTTCAGCATATGGTTATTACGGATATGAATATATGTCGTATGGCTATTTTGGTTTAAGCCGCATAAGCGACCTTAATGATGATAAGCGCAATAAGAAAACATACCGGAAGAAAGCACTGGAACTGACAAATTATAAGAAGATTAATTTTGATGATTGATCAGATCATTTTTGTTGACCATACTCTTATTATTATTTAAATATCTTTTTGAGTTACCTGTCAATCCATTTTTTGAAATCCGCTACCTTATCACGGCTTACAACAAAAAGATCACTTTTGTCCATGTTTTTCAAAGTCAGCTGCAGCCTGCTCGATGAATAACTGTACATAAGGGCAATGGAATCAATATTTACAATGCATTCGCGGTTAATCCTGAAGAATTTTCTTGGATCCAGAATATTTTGCAGCTGTTCAAGCGAGTAATCGATTCCATAATCCTTCCCCTGTAAATCGCACAGGAAAACGCTCCTTTCATTTATTTGAAAATGGCTTATTTCGCCTGCAGGCAATGACCTGAATTTTTCACCGATCTTAATAAGGAACCTCGATTTATATTGATTCCTGAATTCGCTAATAAGTTGCCGGAAATCTTTCTTAAATGGATCCTTGTCGTCGAAATGGAGCTTTTTAAATTTCCCAAGGGCCGATAAAAGAGAGTTTTCATCCACTGGTTTGAGGAGATAATCAATACTATTCACCTTAAAAGCTTTAAGAGTATAATCATCATAAGCTGTTGTAAAAATTACCGGAATTTCGACATTTATTGTTTCAAAGATCTCAAAACAGAGTCCGTCGTCAAGCTGGATATCCATAAGGATAAGATCAGGTTCCGGTTTCATTTGCAGCCTGTTTATTGATTCTTCAACAGTTTCGACAATACCAAGAATATTAATGGATCTGTCAGCTTTCTTCAGCATTTTGACCATCTTCTCGGCAGCCGGCCTTTCATTTTCAATAATCAGGATATTCATTTCAACAAAGGTATTTTGACTATAAAGAAATCATTTGTCTCTTCTGTTATCAGATCTTTACCGGTAATTAACTTTACCCGCTCAGCCAGGTTTTTAAGACCTATTCCTGTTGATTTAAGCTGCGAGGCTTTTTTCTGCAAATTATTTTTTATGATTACATACTGACCTTCAAAATAAATTGAAATCTTCAATGGATTCTCCCTTGTAGCTATGTTGTGCTTAATTGCATTCTCAAGTAGGATCTGAAGTGAAACAGGCAGTATCTGATAATTTTCTGCGTTGGTATAATCAATACTCAGTAATATCTTTTCTTCATCCCGGACACGATGAAGGTCGAAGTACCTGTTTATCAGGTCAAGCTCTGATTGCAGAGGGACCTTATCTTTCTGACCATTTTCAAGAATGTATCTGTAAACAGATGATAGATTATTTAAAAATTCCTCAGCCTTTTCCGGCTTAGAATGAATCAATGATGATACTGTATTCAGACTGTTAAACAGAAAATGAGGATTTACCTGGCTCTTAAGCGTTTCGTTCTGAAAAACAAGGTTTTCTTCTCTTAGCTTCTGCTCTCTTCTGAGAGAAGTTTGCCACAACAAAACAATGAATATGACAGCTCCAAACGTTAAGCCCTTAATTGTTGATCTGAACCAATCTGCTATCTCCATTCTGAAAAAATCGGGAATTACCTTGGCTGGACTTCCACCAGACACAAAACTTAGAACGATTTTCAGCATGATGTAAAGGATCATCGAAATCAAAAGGCAGGCAGCAATAAAGATCATAAACCTGAAAAGTACAATCCTCGTAATTTCACCAGGACTCTGGTTAAAATTCAATCTGCCAAAAAGAATATTGCCAAAATAAATAAACACCTCAATCTGCAGATAAATCATTACGAATAGGACAAACAGATCGGATGATGAATATTTGTCTCCAGCAAACAACAACAATAATAAGGCCACAAAAATGGAGAATGTCAGGAAAGAGATGTGGGAAATAATTCTTCTCTGGTTAAAAAAATCGAAAAGCGACAGTTTTTTCATATAACCAAATTTAGAAATTCTTTACTGAATCTTCTCAAGATAAAGTTCCCTTATTGTCTTGACAAGAAATTTGTTATTCATTCCTTTCACCTCAATTTCCTGAATTGTTCCGCTGTACATAAATGCCTGTTTGATAGTCTTAGTTTTCATCGACAACCAAACTGTTCCCCAGTACTGTTCCGTTCCCTTTGAATTTATCTGATCCATGGTCAGTTCAATTATATTATCGATAGCGTTGAAATCGATAATCGTGCATAACTCTCCATTTATTTCGGAGATGCCCTTCCAGCAAACAAGAATTCTGTTATGATTATACTTGCCTATCTCAGCCATATCGAATTCACCGTTTATCTGGTTTATAATATATGGCTTATTAAGTTTCAACGAATCATAGAAATTCCAGGAGTATACTTCGAATGACATCATATCCCAAATTAGATTTCTGGCGAAGACATTTTCCGGATTAGAAGGAAAATTCTTAAAAGCATCCGCTTTAAGCATATTATCTGCTGGAAAGTATTTCATATTCTCCATATATTCCTGTTTAACTCCTTCAGGAAACGGATCTGAAAAGCTATTTGAGTTTGCTATAAAAACATTGTTCCATTGCATATGTTGGTCTTCAAAGCCCCTTGTATATTCACCGGTGACCTGTACTTTATTCGTGAATTTTCCATACAGGTCTCTGTTTGTGTAAACAGCTGTCATCCTGTATTTGCTAATAGAGTTTTCAGGTTTGCCTGATGGCAGCTCAGTCAGATATTTTTTTATCAGGGCTTTTGGATTCTGGCCTAAACTGAGTGCAGGTGCTAAAATTCCTGATAGAATTAAAATACCTGCCATTGCTAAAATTGATCTACTTTTCATTTTTCACGTTTTTATGGTTTGACAATTAATCCGGTTCAAAGGAAAAACACAAACGCGTGTGAAAAAAATAAAATATGCAGAACGGTGGAAACGGGTTGCTGAATGGTAAAATATGATAATTAAACCGGAGACGAATTAAATCCATTAACCGCAAAGCGCTCTAAGGGGTCGCAAAGAACGCAAAGCAATGATATATTTATTCAATTCCTGAGCCTCTTGCTCTTTTCATTTTGAGAATTTTGCAGTTAAAAGAATTATTTGATAACCACAAAATCAATTGTAGCATCCTCTAATTCCGGAGATGTCAATTTTATCTTGACTGTTCCCTGGTTATCGGTAGATTGAAGATATATCAGCAATTTCCCGCGAAAGACATGCTGCCTGTTGTCTTTGTAATTTTCGGTATTTGATGGATTCGAGTCTTCCATACCAAGCAGGTGTACAGGACCCTCAATCGCGCATGTAATTTCATTATCGGCTTGATAGACAGTGTTTCCGGCATCATCACAAACTGACACAAATAAATGTGCCAGACCATTCCTGTCAGCTTTTAATGTTGTTTCGCTACAGGATGCAATGATTTTTACAGGTTTACCCGTTGTTTTCAGCTCATAATCTGCTACAGGTTTCCCATTAATTTTTGCAGTAGCTTTCAATGTTCCCTTTTCAAAAGGTACATCCCATGTGATTACGCGGTTTAAGAAATCAGCCATTTTTTTATTTCCCAGCGATCGGTTATTAAGGAAAAGCTCAACCTCCTCACAGTTTGAAAAGGCATTGACACTTATCGTCTTCCCTTCGTCCCAGTTCCATATAGGTTCGACCCTTTTATGCGACCACAGGTTATCCGGGCCACTTTTAACCGTTCTGTCGGATGTGCCTATAAACACCATTGGTTTATCGCTCCAGAGGCTCTGCCTGAAATAAAACTCCGCCTTCTTATTTCCGGCCAGATCAATAACTCCGGCTGTATTTGAGCGGGAAGGATACCGGCCGGCTTCACCGATATACTCAAATCCCGTCCATAAAAACTGCCCCATAACATATTCGTTATCAGCCACATAATTCCACATTTCGAGTGTCATGCCATTTTCACTTCCATAAAGCGGTCGCTTCGGATATTTATTGTGATCAGCCTTATACCGTGATTCCTGGTAATTATATCCGGCCACATCAAGGGCATCGGCATATCCAGTTTCATTCGACATCAAGGCTGAAGCCAGCCCTGCAGTAACCGGTCTTGTCTTATCCAGACTTTTTATAACCAAAACAAGTTCGCGGGCAACTTCACCTAACCTGTTGGCATTGGGCAAAGATTCACTGTATTTTGCCCAGGTCTGGGGATTTGCCTCTGTATTTAGGACAGGATGGGAGTATGGATCATTAGGATAATCGATTTCATTGCCAATGCTCCACATAATTACTGAAGGATGATTACGGTCCCTGAGAACAAAATCCTTTAGATCTTTTTTCGACCATTCTTTGAAATTAACTGAATAGCCCTCTTTACCGGGAGTCCCCACATTCCAGCCTGAAAGCCATTTTTTCTTGGGAAGCTCCCACTCATCAAAAGCCTCATCAATAACAAGAAATCCTTTGGCATCGCATAAGTCAAGAAAATCGGAAGAAAAAGGATTATGACTGGTACGGATTGCATTACATCCCATCTCTTTTAAAATATCAAGGCGCCTTGCAATTTCATCCTTGGGAACTGCTGAACCAAGTGTGCCTGCATCGTGATGCATACAGATACCTTTAATTTTCAGGTTCTTTCCGTTAAGAAAAAATCCTTTGTCAGCATCGAATTTTAAATCCCGGAAACCTACATTTGTTATCAAATTGTCAAGCAATTCCCTTCCCCTGACTTCTGTAACAAGTGAATAAAGGCTGGGATCTTCCACATCCCATAATCTGGGATTGGTAACATTAAAGACCTGGTTAACCGTATTTTCTTCCTTTGAGGCTAAAGTTATTTTTCCGGATGCTTTCGCAACAGTCTCATTTCCATACATGAGTGTGCTTACCACTTTCACGTTTACATTGTGATTAGTTTCATTTATCACGGTGATATCCGCTGAAAGAACAGCCTTTGAAGAAGTCACCTCTGGCGTTTGGCAATAAATTCCCCACTGCTTAATGTGTACAGGCTCCGTAGTTATTAACCTGACATCGCGATATATCCCAGAACCTGTGTACCACCGTGAATCGGCCGACAGCGAATGATCAACCATCACTGCAATAATGTTTTCCCCACCGAAATTCAGGTAAGGAGTAATGTCGTATTGGAATGAAATATACCCATTGGGGCGCTTGCCGAGATAGTTGCCATTAATCCATACTTCACTGTTATTATAGATACCATCGAAATAAATAAGAACTTTTCTCCCGGTTTCATTCTCAGGAATTGTAAATGTTTTCCTGTACCACCCGATGCCACCGGGAAGGTAACCCGTACAGCTGGCATTTTCTCTGCCAAAGGGGCCTTCGATACTCCAGTCGTGAGGCAGATTCAAAATACGCCAATCTGAATCATTAAGTTCAGTTTTCTGACCTCCGGCTACATTTCCACGGTAAAATTTCCAGTTGAGGTTAAAATTCTGAATAGACCTTCCAACAGGCTGACCCGTAACACTTAAGTTAAACTGAAGCATTAAAACGATCAGGGTGTTCCGGCTAAAATATTTCATTGACTTCATAGGTAAAAACAGATTATGTGAACAGAATTCTTATTTAAAGCTAAAAACCATCATCTAAAAATATGGAATATCATTAAAATTGTTACAACTTTAGCCACAATAAAAAATAATTAATGACCCAGGATAGCCATTATAAACTTGTTAGCAAGCTAAAACCCGGGAAGATAATTATACCTGTCCTGATTGGATTGGGAGTGGTTGCCTGGTTTATTCTGAAGGAGATAGACTCTGATGTCATCAGTCAGCTGACATTTACCTGGAGATCGGTTTTCTGGCTATTTATTGCATGGTGCTGTATGATCGGCCGTGATCTCGGATATATGATAAGGATAAGGATCCTTTCAGAGAATGATCTTAACTGGCGTCAGGCCTTCAGGGTAATTATGCTATGGGAATTTACTTCTGCAATCACACCTTCGACAGTCGGAGGTACTGCAGTTGCAGTAGTTTTTGTTCATAAAGAAGGCATTTCAGTTGGAAGAAGCACATCAATTGTTCTTGCCACCTCATTTCTTGATGAACTTTATTTTGTGATAATGTTCCCTTTGATTCTTCTGATAGTTGGAGGGAAAATACTTTTTACTACATCACTACAGGGAACCGGAATTACCTTACTGAATAACCTGGTTTTTGTTGCGATTGCAGGATACCTGATAATCCTTGCCTGGGTTCTTCTGGTCGGTTACGGCCTTTTTATTGATCCCGAAAAGATAAAAAAGACCCTTATATATATTTTCAAACTCCCTGTTCTGAGGCGATGGAAGGATTCGGCAGTAAAGGCAGGAGATGATATAGTCGAAAGTTCCCATGTACTGAAAAAGCAAAAGATCTCATTCTGGGTAAAAGCCTTTACTGCAACATTTCTTTCATGGACTTCAAGGTACTGGGTGGTAAACGCAATACTCGTTGCTTTTTTTACAATAAATGATCATCTACTGATCTTTGCAAGGCAACTTGTTACCTGGATAATGATGATTATAAGTCCTACACCCGGGGGAAGCGGTTTCGCAGAAATTATCCTGGGCAGATATATTTCAGATACAATTCCGGCTGATTCCGAATATGTAGGAAGCCTTGCGCTTGCAATTGCAATCATCTGGAGGATCATCAGCTATTATCCATACCTGATCATCGGTGCATCATTAGTACCTGGATGGATTCAAAGAAATTTTGTTAAACCTGCAGCAAGAAAGAAATAAACTTTTGCTGCCATATTTCTTAAGAAACACTTTTATCCACCGCCGAAAAATGCACGGAATGATCCTTCAATCAGACTTGATAATGAACAGGGAATTAGAATGGTGATTGGATGGTTTTTGAATTGATTAAACTCAAGAGGCAGGATCGGAAGTCTACATTTTATCAATGATTTATTAGCGCTGCTGAATAAGGCCTGATATCTGCACAACAACCGATAGAATAAGTAATACAGTAAGCATTATATCAGGAAGTATCTTACTTCTGGAAAAAACAAAATAATGCGATAAAAAATAAGTTGGCGGTATAGCAGCAATCCAGAATATTTCAACAGATACGGATTTAAAAATAAAATAGACAGCCATAATTATAAAAAGTGTCCAGAAAAGAAGAACAAATGTTTTGCGCGACTTGATCTTTTTGGCATTAATTGCTGACAGAAGCTGCATAACTCCTATAAAAATAATTATACCTGAAATTATAAAGACAGTAATGTTCAAACCGGTGAAGTTAAAATCAACCTCTTTAGTAAACAGGTTATAAGTCGCAGCATCAAGCAGATAATTCATATCTTTCCCGGCTATATACATAATCCCGTATAAAATAAAGACCGGTGTTGCTAATCCGAAAATAGAGATAATTATTTCCTTTATGCTACCAGTCCGCAGGATTGCTATTCCGATTATCAGCAAAAATCCAAGCCAGATGAAGCCCGCATAAAACAGACTTCCAATGCTGATCATCATTCCTGCATCAAAAAATGAAAAAGCTGTACCCTGAACCCGGTATGATTTCATTATTTTCTGAACCCCTATAATAAGAAAGATTGCTGCAGGAAGTACAGGATTTAAGAATTGCTGCTGCAGAAACAGGCTTGTAAGTAGAATATAAATCAATGCAGGAAGGAAGTTTCTTTCACTGATGAAGAAAACGCTGGTATTGAAATTTACCAGCAGAAATGAAACAAAACCTGCCAAAATGAAAGCAATAATTACACTGAAAAGACTATTTGAACCGGTTAAATTCAGCATTAAAGAATAGAGAGGCATCGGCTTAATGTCAAAACCATAATCAGATGGCAGGTGTGGGTGAAGAAAGGTCCCTGTCCATGTAAACAGAATGATAATGAATATCAGAATTAGAATACCGGGACCTGTCTCCCTGAGTCTTTTTACTAGCATAAATTCTATAAATCAAATCCTATATCTGTTCTGTAGTAAATATTCCTGAATGAAATCAGTCCGGCATTTCTGTATGATCCTGCCAGAGCATCTTTTAGTGTCTTTCCAAAAGCGCTTACAGCCAGTACCCTTCCCCCTGATGTAACTAGTTTTTCATCATCATTTTTCGTTCCCGCATGAAAGAGATAACATTCTTTTGTCCTGTCAAGTCCTGAGATTTCATACCCTTTCTCATAATGTCCCGGATAGCCGCCTGAAGCCAGCATGACTGTTGCAGAATATCTTTCATCGATATCCAGATTGCGTTTTTCCAGATCTCCTTTTGCGACACCTTCCATAAGATCAAAAAGATCTGATTTTATCCGGGGGATTATAGCTTCCGACTCGGGATCTCCCAGCCTCGCATTATATTCAATAACATAAGGATCACCATTAACTTTAATAAGCCCAAAGAATATAAAACCCTTGTATTCAATACCTTCAGCCTTTAATCCTGCCATTGTCGGATCAATAATCCTGACTTTTACCTTCTCCATGAATATTGCATCAGCAAATGGTACAGGCGATACAGCACCCATACCGCCCGTATTCAGGCCTGAATCCTTAACACCTACTCTTTTGTAATCTTTTGCTTCAGGAAGAAGCTTATACGATTTACCGTCAGTAATAATAAAAACCGATAATTCGATACCTTTAAGAAATTGTTCAATCACCACTTTTAGTCCTGCCGATCCGAACTTGCCGTTGAGTATAGCATTAATTTCTTCCTTAGCTTCGTCAAAGTTTTCAAGGATAACTACCCCTTTCCCTGCAGCAAGACCATCAGCCTTAATGACATAAGGGGGACCGAGAGTTTTGAGGAACTGAGCTGCCTCAGTCAGATTCGTTTTGTCAAAACTTCTGTACCTTGCTGTCGGGATTTTATATTTTGTCATAAATTCTTTCGCAAAATCTTTACTCCCTTCAAGGCGTGCGGCTGATTTTACAGGACCTATTACTGGTATGTCCTTCAGAAATCTGTCGTTAAGGAAGAAATCATGGATACCGCTCACCAATGGAGCCTCAGGACCGACTATTACCATTCCTATGTTGTAATCGGTTATTGCTTTCCGTATTCCTTCAAAATCCTCAGGATCAATTTGCAGGTTTTTTCCAAGCAAATTGGTTCCGGCGTTGCCTGGAGCAATGTAAATATTGTCTGTTCTTTTGCTCTGAGCCAGCTTCCAAGTCAGAGCATGTTCCCTGCCGCCTGATCCAAGAATGAGAATATTCATCTGTCTGTTTATAAAGGCTGATCAAAAATAGTATTTCATTCCGATAAATAAAATCAGGCATTTTTAAACCTTTTAGCTAATTTTCGGTCATCCGGCTGTATTTTGAGAAGGTCTGCATGACATTATCAACATAAGTCTTTGAAACAGGAATATCTGTCATAGAGGGGTTATCCAGTTCAAGCTTCAGACCATCTTTGTCCTTCTTGATAACTTTAACTTTTTCGAAGTTGACCATATATGACCTGTGGCAGCGGATTATTTCCGTTCCTGAAAAATTCTCCTCCATCTTCTTCAGAGTGTCACGCATCAGGTATTTTGAGATCTTCCCTTTGTTAAGGTAACAGATACTGACATAGTTCTCAGCTGATTCTATATACAGAAGGTTTTCTTTTTTAATCGAAAATTTAAGCACAGATTTTTCATCATAGAAAGGGATCATGTCTCTGATATTGCCTGAAATAGACTGAATGCCAGCCATCCTTTCAATCTGTTCCTTTTTATCGCGCCACGAAAAGTAAAGCCACATTACAGAGTATGGCAGTAGTAGTACAAGTGCGGTGTTTCTTGCCGATAACTTGACAAGATCGATAAAATAACGGATATCTTTAAGAACAAATTTCTCAAATAGGGCATAAAAAAGGGACATAAGCATTATTTCAGCAAAAATCCAGGTCAGGTATTGCCACAATTTGATTATATGCTTTTTACCAAAATGATACATTACAATCCTGCTTGCAACAACCACAAGAACACCCATAAGAATCACAAGGCTTGAGTATGTAAGGAACTCCAGCCTGGTCAGGGTGAACCATTTGTCGGCGCCGAAAGGCGAATAAAGATTTATGAATACCAGGGCAAAGAGAGAAGTAAACAGTATTAATCTGACAATATTTCCTTTCTCAATCAGATAAGAAGGTATAGGTTTTTGAAAGTCGATCACTAGATCAAATATTAGCCCGGAGCAAATTTAGCTTTTTTCCTGCTTTCATTCTATTTTAAGATTTTAAGTTCCGGTTTCAACCGGAAATTTCATCCCAAAATTCATAATTACGTCACTTATTACACCTTTTTGTCCCAGAAGAACATAATCCGGCACATTAATTTGTAAAGGCACATGGCTGTACCTTCCTTTGTACAATCAATCAGATAAGATTACAATTAATTACGATTATGGGTTATTCAAAAGACTATTATTCCTTAAAATCGATCTTCAACATGGAAGCCGGTGAGATCAGCATTCCCGGATCTTCAGTGAAAATTGTCAATGAGAAATTTATTTCGGACATAAATCCCGCTGAGTTCTTACGAAGTGATGATTTCTCTATTTCTGAAAATATTTCGTTCTCGTATCCTGTTTTTATTCCTGAAGACAGAAACAGCAGAAAAGTTATACTCTTCCTTCACGGTCTTAATGAAAGAAGCTGGATAAAGTATCTTGTGTGGGCCTATTGGCTGTCGCAGATTACTGAGAGTTATGTTATTCTTTTTCCGATATCATTTCATATTAACCGAGCTCCTTCATCATGGATCGATCCAAGGATTATGCAGGAATTCGTAAAAAAACGGAGCAAATCCGGAAAAGAAATTACAATGTCGACTTTTGCGAATATTGCCCTCAGCAGAAGGCTTACAGAGGAACCTATGCGATTTTTAAACTCAGGATATCAAACAGCACTTGATATAGTAAAGCTGATGAACCAGATAAAAAATGGGAAGCATAATGTGATCCCGGGAAGCAGTCAGGTGAATCTCTTTGCTTATTCCATCGGGGCATTTCTTGCGCAGAACTTAATGATGGGAAATCCTGAGGATCTTTTTTCAGGATCAAGACTCTTTATGTTTTGCGGAGGATCGGTGTTCAGCAATATGAAGGGTACCTCAAAGCTGATAATGGATAGTATGGCATACGATAGGATCTACTCTTATTATCTGAATGATTTTGAAAGCAACATAAATCATAAAAATCCTTTATCTGAATTCCTCCGTACAACTCAGATCGGAATGGCTTTCAGATCGATGATAGATCTGGGAAGATTCAGAATTTTTCGCGAAAATATCCTCGGGAAACTTAGAGATCAGATCCGATCAATTGCATTAAAGAAAGATATTGTAATTCCAGCGAATGGAATAGTAAATACTTTAACATCCTGGACCGGCAGAAAAAATAGTCAGGTCGAAATTTGGGATTTTCCATATCCATATTCACACGAAAATCCTTTTCCTGTTTTAAGTGATGGGCCATCATCAGAAGTAGACAGGTGCTTCAGCCGTCTTTTAAGTGAGGCAGGATCATTCCTTAAATGAAAATGGCGGAATAGCAAACCTGTAGCCCTTATCCACGGCATAATTAATAAACTCGTCAAGAAAAGAGAGAACTGATGAAGATGGTTTGTCATGCAATAAAATAACAGAACCGGGTCTTATTTTTTTCTTCAAAACATTTAATATTTTTTCGCTGGTCATCTGTTCATCGTAATCATAAGGCATCAGATCCCAGAATACGACTTTGTAATTCTTTGAAAGCTCATTGTATTGCGAAGGGCGAATCCGGCCATAAGGGGGTCGAAGCAAATGTTGCGAGGTAAATATTGCACCCTCAGCGATATTTCTGACATATACCTGCCAGCCCGTCATAAATCCGTTAAGGTGATGATATCCATGGTTACCGATAATGTGATCTTTCGATCTGATAAGAGAAATCAGGGCAGGGTATTTTTCGGCTTCCTGTCCGTTGCAAAAAAACAGTGCCCTGATACTATGAGCATCAAGGATATCAAGTATCCGGATTGTGGAATCAGGATGAGGACCATCATCAAAAGTCAGGAATAATTCTTTATTCCTTGTCTTTATCCTGAAAATTGCATCGGGATATAACAGTTTCAGAAGGAAAAATGGCCTGTAAAGCCGCATGATCAGTTATTTGTCTGAATAAAAGATACTGTAGTATTTAGTTACATCCGACGAAACCGTATTTACCAGCTGATTCATCTTAAGGTCAACCGCCATGTTATTTATATCCAGAAGCGACTGCATATTTATTCCTATTGGATAGTCCATGCCAAACTGTTTTTCAGGACCCATTGTTGCTGCATAATCCAGGTATTCTTTCGAATAATTAATAACAGCGTTAAGGATTTTATTTCCTTCATCTGTATTTCCCGCCCTGATCAGTACCTCTGCAAGACCAAGAACAAAGAAATCATAAGGCATCTTTTCAGCCGGGATAATTTCAAGACCTCTATGAGCAGCTTCAATTGCTTTTGTTGTATCGCCCGACACAATAAGAGCTTTGCTGAGATTTCCGAAAATCCTCCTGAAGTTGCTGAGCATCCTTTTGTTGTTCTCATCAAGATAAACTGAGGGATCAGCTGCATTTCCCCACTTGTATTTATTCATCATATTATCGTACATCACAACAGGATCGATCATTCCATATTCTCCCTCTTCCGATTTGCTGGTTTTAACAGGAACAATCCTGTAGGTAATGCCTTCCTGAACGAAGTATTTTTCAAGACCCTTGTACTGGCTTGAAGGAACTGTGGTCGAAATATATATCGGCCTCTCCCATTTATTTGTCGATATAAGGTCCATCATGGCAAGATCCCCTTTGAAAGCATTGCTCTCAGAATATTCCCAGATCATGGGTGACAAAATTCTGTCTTTAAAGTATTCCTTTACAGTCCCATTCGAGAGAACTTTTGCTGAATCCACATCGACAATGAATTTATTCGTTGGCAGAAAGTTAAGGTAATCGCCTCTTCCTGTCGCATCCACCTTATATTTTTTGTCATCCTGTCCTGCGAACTCAACGATTTGTTCAAGTGAAACCGGTTTTTCAATTCTCGCTTCCACTGGCAGGTGATCCCTCTCGCCTTCAATATATTTTTCAGAAGGAAGTGATAAAGGCATAGGATCTGATTTAAACGCCTTCTGACGCATCATATCTATATACCAGCCAGCCTGGAAATAACTGAGATTGGCGACACGGACATCCGATCTTACCTGCTCAACATCCTGAACGTACCAAACTGGGAATGAATCATTATCTCCATATGTAAAAAGGATTGCGTTCGGAGCACATGATAAGAGGTAGTTAGCTCCTATATCACGCGCCGTGTAGCGGTTTGAACGATCATGATCGTCCCAGTTCTGAGCCGCCATACGAACCGGAACCGCAAAAAGAAGAATGATAAAGGTTATTGCAGCAGTAACTGCTTCCCCGAGATATTTTTTAAGATTTTCATAAACG
>Ga0208980_10000338_pt1 | contig 25679 bp, 29 predicted proteins | sample WetSurMetagenome_3_FD_187993 | JGI IMG/M metagenome (GOLD analysis project Ga0208980, IMG submission 187993) | Wetland microbial communities from Twitchell Island in the Sacramento Delta, sample from surface sediment Aug2011 Site A1 Bulk (version 2) | ecosystem: Environmental > Aquatic > Marine... | reverse complement strand
TTTCCCGAAATCTTCTGTTGCTTGGTATTTATCTTAAGGAAACTGTTCCGTACCTCGAAATTATCTTTTTCAGTGTAGTACTGGAGATCGGTATCGATAGAGTATCTGTCCTTAAGAAGTTTTTCACCCCAGTAATAGTTTGTCAGCCATTTCTTTGTGTCGAGCTTATCACCTTCAAATTCCTCACTGAAAACAAGCTCCCGGTGTTTGAGAATATCGAATTTATTAGAATCTTTCACTTTGAAATACCATACAATATCCTGATCCTTTTTCAGGGTTTCGAATTCAACAAGAGATTTGTGGTCATCTGACTTTTCATATCTCTTTTTGTCGAGCAGGTATGCTTTTTTATCCGCAAATTCCTTCGTGGAGACATACTCCTTCAGTTCATTATACCTTCCAAGTCTCGCGGAGCCATCAATATTCCTGAAATTTGCCAGCTCCTTCGAAGCCCTGAATTTGAAATATTCTTTAATCTCAACGGAGGAATCAAGCTGTCTGAACTCTGCCAGCTTCTTTGCATCATCGGATGATGAGAAATCCTTATCTTTCATCTTTTGCTTAAAACCTTCACCCGATACCAGGCTTTTAAGACTTTCATATTTCGAGATCTTTTCCGAACCGTCAAGCTCCTTGAATTTTTTTATAGCAGAGCCTTCAACTGTTCTGAAATACATTAAGATATCCTTTGCTTTCTTCAGCGACTTGAACTCTTTCTCTTTTGAATACTCTTCCGAACTTTTGTAGCTGATACTTTCAATCTCCTTTTTTTTCTGTACAAAACCTGCAGAATGTACCAGTTCATTCAGCTCATTATACCGGGCCAGCTGTTTTGATTCAGCAAAAGTGTGAAGCTTATCAAATTCTGTCATCAGGGCCTTCTCTTCCTGTTCGATCTTTGATGTTGCCGGGACCATACCCAGTAATAGCTTGATACTTGCCATGGTAAGAATGTTTTAGATATAACCTGTTAAAGATAGAAAATCTTTTAAGAAAATATAACCACGGCTTCTAAATAATATTTCTTAACTTTATTTTGACCCTGAAATGGCGGGGGTTTTAATTCATAATAGTGATTAATGGATCAGGTAAATTCCATGATCATTTTGAAAAGCACTGCAAAACAAAAAAGGTTATCATGAACAGATTCGTATCCTTGATTTCCACTGCTGCATTGATCTTTTTTAAGGTAATCGATTTACAGGCACAATCGCTTACTGCGGCAGAAGTGGTTAAAAAAGCTGATGAAAAATTCAATGGTGAAAAGTCGAGTCTCATGGAAATGTCTATGACGATCGTCCGTCCTACCTGGCAGCGAAGTGTAGAGTTCAGGAACTGGTCATTAGGTAAAGAATATGCCCTTACACTTGTTACTGCACCTGCAAGAGATAACGGTCAGGCTTTTCTCAAACGAAACACTGAAATGTGGAACTGGAATCCCACAATAAACAGACTCATTAAACTTCCTCCGTCAATGATGTCTCAGGGATGGATGGGTTCTGACTACACAAATGATGATATTTTAAAGGAGTCTTCGGTTGTAAAAGATTATACTCACGAATTCGCCGGAGAAGAGATGGTCGACAGAAGAATTTGCTACGTGATAAAAATGATTGCGAGAGAAGATGCATCAGTTGTCTGGGGATCGCAGGTGAGGTGGATAGACAAAATGGATTTCCTTGTTCTCAGGGCTGAATTATATGATGAAGATGGTAGCCTTGTCAGGACTGAAACCGGTTCGGACATTAAAACCATGGATGGTAGAATTATCCAGACAAAAATTGAACTGGTACCGGCTGATGAGCCTGGAAATAAAACTATTCTTGTTATAAAGGATGTTAAATTCAATATTCCGATTCAGGAGAGCTTCTTCTCACAGCAGAATATGAAAAGTTTGAGATAAAATTCGGAAATGAACTGATTAAAAATTACGCGCATGAAAAGTTACAGGATGGCATGGCGGAATTTATGGCGGAACAGGAGAAGAACCCTGATCACTGTTGCATCTGTCTTTTTCGCAGTATTATTTGCCCTTCTAATGAGATCACTGCAGCTTGGCTCCTACGACCATATGTTCAGGAATGTAATCGAATCATATACAGGATATATTCAAGTACAAAACCAGGATTTCTGGGATGATAAGATCATTGATAATGTATTTGATTTTACGCCTGAACTGGGAAATTTAATTATGGAAGATCCAAATGCTAACGAAATTGTTCCAAGATTGGAGTCCTTCGCACTTGCCTCGTCGGGTCAGGTCACCAAAGGTGTAATGGTGCTCGGGATCGATCCGGAAAAGGAAGCTTTTCTTTCAGATGTAAGGAGCAAACTTGTGAGATACAGAATTACGGAAGAAAATGTCAACGGAATAAAAAATTCAGATATTCCCGACAAAATAAAAAAGAGCCTCGATATTTTCATCGGTAACAGCTATACCAGCAAAACAGGATTGATTCTCGATCTTGGCATAAACAAAGATGATACCGCAACCGTTTTACCAATAGTTGAAAAATTTACAAGGTTTGCAAATGGTTTTATCAGTAAAGGTATTCCCGAAGCTCTTATAGGCAATAAACTTTCAATTTACCTTAAAGCAGCGATTGGTGATACACTCGTACTTATCGGACAGGGATATCATGGAACAACAGCTGCCGGGAAATACAGGATCTCAGGGATTGTTAAGCTGCCCACACCGGATATTGATAATAAAGTTGTCTATCTGCCTGTTGACATTTGCCAGGAACTGTATAATGCAGAAGGAATGCTGACTTCTCTGGCAATTAGTATAAAAGACAATCACGATAAGGAGATAGACAGAATGATCTCCTCACTTGGTTTAAAGATCGTTCCGCCAATGAGAGTGATCGGATGGCGTGAAATGAACAAACTGATGATAAACCAGATGGATGCTGACAACAAAAGCGGCATTGTTATGATAGCTATTCTATATATGGTTATTGCCTTCGGAATATTCGGTACGGTGCTGATGATGACTGCCGAGCGAAGGAGGGAATTCGGAGTACTTGTTGCTATTGGTATGCAAAAGACAAAACTTGCCTCAGTTGTGGTCCTTGAAATGATTTACGTTGGAATGATAGGAATAGCGGCAGGAATAGCAGTGTCCCTGCCTGCAATAATGTATGGGTTCTACCACCCGATTCGCCTTTCAAGGGAACTGGCAAAAATGTACGAGGACTACGGACTTGAACCAATAATGACATTCATGCCACCTGATACATATTTTTTCTGGCAGGTGGTTGTAATTTCAGCTATTGTGATAATAGCTGTGATCTATCCTGTAAGGAAAATATTTAAAACAGAAACTGTAATTTCCCTCAAGGCTTAAATACGAATGTTATGATTTGGAAAATTGCCTGGAAAAATATATGGAGGAACCCAGTCAGGAGCTTTGTTGTGATTGGTTCGGTGACAGTAGGTGTTTTTGCCGGAGTATTTGCAATTGCCTTTATGAACGGCATGATCTCACAGCGTGTTGAATCCGCAATCGATGAGGAAATATCTCATATTCAGGTTACCGGAAAAGGATTCAATCTGAATAACGATCCTCAGATAACCATCCCTGATATCAGTCATACTCTTTCTATTTTAGATACTGTGAAAGGGATACGTGGATATGTAGAGCGCACCATTATAAGCGGGATGGCAAGTACCGCATCTAAAAGTGCAGGAGTACAGATAGTTGGGATCAATCCTGCAGAAGATCAGAAAATATTCTCCCTCAATAAAACAATCATTGAGGGGACAGGAGGGTATTTCACAAAGGAATCAAAATTTAATCTTGCCCTTATCGGGCAGGACCTTGCAAAAGAGCTCAATATTATAAGATTTCTGATAGACTCCGCTGCATTATCGGAACTGGTTAAGGAGGGCGTCCCCGACAGGATTCTGAATAAGGTCTCCCGGTTCTCTGGAGAGCGCTTCAAGAATGAGAAAAACTTTGATAAAAGAATGAACGATATCCTTCTGAAGGAGGAAATATCCGAGTATGGCCAAAAGATTAAGAGGGCAGCCTGGTCCTTCAGGGAAGGGTCGAAGCTTACTCTGACATTCCTCGATAAGGATAATAACCAGGTTGGTGCTGTATTCAGACTGACAGGTATTTATGATACAAGGAATTCAATCTTTGAAATGAGTACCATTTTTGTGAAAAATTCTGATCTTAAACGTCTTACAGGGATGAATGAAAAGTCCTTTCACCAGGTGATACTGAGATTAACAGATGTTGATCAGACAGAAGCCGTGACCTCAGAACTCATGGACATACTGCCCGGTCTTGATGTTTCAAACTGGAAGGAACTCCAGCCTGACCTAGCTATGATGACTGACTATGTGCATGAGATATATGCGTTTTTTATGGCAATCATTCTGGCAGCTCTTGCTTTCGGTATTGTGAATACAATGCTGATGGTCGTTCTGGAAAGAACGAGGGAGCTGGGTATGCTGGCAGCAATAGGGATGAACAGGAAAAAAGTCTTTTCTATGATCATGCTCGAATCAGTATTCCTTTCCCTGATAGGGGGTGTTACCGGGATGGCTTTGGGATGGATAATTGTTCATCTGACAGCCAGGAACGGGATAAATTTCGCACAATATGCAGAGGGGATGGAAGCTTTCGGGTATTCGGCACATGTGTACCCCGAAATCGGGGCAGATTTTTTCATTATGATAGCAGTAATGATAATTCTTACCGGGATTCTCTCCTCTGTTTATCCGGCTCTGAAGGCCCTTAAGCTTAATCCGATCGAGGCAATAAGAACAGAATAATCAATTTCATCAAATAAAAAACGAAGTCATGAAAGTCCTTGAATTGAAAGAAGTGAATAAGATATACGACAGCTCAGAGGTGCATGTTCACGCCGTTAATGATGTTTCCCTGGAATTTTCAGAGGCCGAATTTGCAGCAATAGTTGGACCATCGGGCTCTGGAAAGACAACCCTTTTGAATCTGATTGGTGGTCTCGATAAGCCGACTTCGGGCAAAATATTCATCGACGGAACTGATCTTTCCAGCCTCAGGTCGTCGAAGCTGATCGATTTCAGAATGAGAAATATTGGCTTCGTTTTCCAGGCTTACAACCTTATTCCGGTGCTCACTGCGAAAGAGAACGTTGAGTTTATAATGTCGCTTCAGAAGTGGGAAGAAAAAGAACGTGATGAAAGGACCTTCGAGCTTCTTAAGGCAGTGGGGCTGTCAGAAAGGGCAAACAGCCGGCCATCAAAATTGTCAGGAGGTCAACAGCAAAGGGTTGCAGTTGCAAGGGCACTGGCATCTAAGCCCAAGTTCGTTCTGGCAGATGAACCAACTGCGAATCTTGATTCAAAATCGGCCACCACATTGCTCGAAATTATGGAAAAGCTCAACCATGAGGAAAAGATAACCTTCATCTTTTCGACCCACGATCCGAGAGTTGTAAAAATGGCACACCGTGTCATAACACTCGAAGACGGAAAGGTGGTTTCTGATGATCTGAGAGAGCTGCCTGAGTAATAGCAGGATGGATGAAAAGGTTGTTTACATCAATATTGATTATGCTTTTATTGATTCCGGTCATTGATGGTCAGGATAAAAAAGCAGTTACACTAAATGGTTATATTACCTCCATGCAGTCGGTAATGTTTGATTCACTTAAGGGAGATTTCCTGACCCAGAACCTTATTCATAACAGGCTGAATTTCAAAGCTTATGCAGGGATGCATTTTTCTTTTGCACTCGAACTGAGAAACAGGCTTTTTACCGGGAGTATGGTAAGTACAAATTCTGAATATGCCTCAATAGTGGGGAGTGATCAGGGATTATTCGACCTTTCATGGGACCTTGTAAATGAAAAATCATTTTTCCTGAATTCCACGATCGACCGTTACTGGATCGATTACAACAATGGAAAGTTTCAGGCCAGAATTGGCAGGCAAAGGATCAACTGGGGCCAGACTCTTGTTTGGAATCCAAATGATATTTTCAATACATATTCTGTATTTGATGTTGATTATGTTGAAAGACCCGGTTGTGATGCTGTGAGGCTTCAGTACTTTCCGTCGCCAACCTCAACTGTTGAATTTACAGTGAAGGGGGATGCAAATAATAATATTACCGCAGCTGCACTTTTCAGGTTTAACAAATGGGGCTATGATATACAAACTCTGGCAGGTTATGCCGACAGTCATGATTTTGTTATCGGAGCAGGTTGGTCAGGAGCTATGGGCAGTACTTCCTTCAGAGGGGAGGCGACATGGTTCAAACCTGTCGCAGAATTTTCGGATAGTACAGGGAAAGGAATCATAACTGTTGGTTTTGACAGGGTCTTCACTGATAATTCAATGGTGCAGGTGCAGTTGATGTACTGCAATGATCCTTTGAAACCGACCGATTTTTCATCATTCTATCTGAGGTCACTTTCAGCGAAGGACCTTGCCTTCTCGGTATTTTCCGCTTTCTTTTCGGGGAGTTATACCGTTACTCCATTGGTGAATCTGTCTTTATCTGTAATGTGGATGCCCGACCTTAAGGGTTATTTCATCGGACCTTCATTTGATTATTCAATTGCCGAGAACCTCGATTTCTCTGTAATATGGCAATATTTTACCAGCAAAATGAGCGGTTCACAATTAAGAAATAACCTGGGTTTTCTTAGATTCAAATACAGTTTCTGAAAATTTCATACTTTTGCCGCGACTGAAACATTTAAGGATATGGCTCTTGTACACGAATTTGAAAGATCTGGCAACTGGCTTTTTAAAAGGAGAAGCTGGCTTCCTGTTTTAATGGTAGCCAGCGGACTGCTGGTTATGTATTATGTAAACAGGCAGGGAATTCTGTTCGATTCAACTGAAGAGATTATTTTCCTTTCGGTTAGTCTGTACGGCGAACTGATCAGAATACTTACTGTCGGTTTTGCCCCCGGAAATACCTCAGGAAGGAATACATCATATGGTCAGATTGCAGATGAGATAAACGTATCAGGGATATATTCACTCGTACGCCATCCGCTATATGTCGGGAACTATTTTATGTGGTTGGGACCTGCCCTTTTTCTGAGGTCAGAATGGTTTGTAATAGTTTTTACCCTGGTTTACTGGCTTTATTATGAAAGAATTATGTTTGCAGAAGAACAATTTCTGAGGAAGAAATTCGGAGAGGCCTACGATAAATGGTCAGAAACAGTCAGGGCAATTCTTCCGGTTTTTAAAAATTATATTCCCCCCCGGCTGTCATTCTCAATTTTGACAGTATTCAGGAGGGAATATAACAGCTTCATTAATATTTTTGTGATCTTCTCTGCTCTCGACCTGGCCAGGAATTATTTTATCTCCGGCAGGATATCAGTCACTCCCTTCTGGGGATGGCTCACAGGCGGCGCATTGCTAATCTGGATAATTCTTCGCACCATACATAAAAAGACCCGGTGGTTTACCGTTGAAGGAAGATAAACTACCTACTTAATCACGTGCCCCGAGGTAAATCATCAGGTAGTAAAGCAAAGTGGCAAGTGATCCAAGTGCTGCAATAACATATGTGTAGGCAGCCCATCTTAATGCATCTTCAGCTTTTGAATGATTCTCGAAAGTGGTAATCCCTGAAGTTGAAAGCCATGCCAGCGCCCTTTTGCTTGCATTTATTTCGACCGGGAGTGTTATAAAACTGAAAATTGTTGTAAAGGCGAACAGGATTATCCCGAAAAGCAACAATGCCGGAAACCGTTGTACCACCAGAATACCGATAAGGAGTATCCACTGAACATACTTGGAGGTGAAGCTAACCACAGGAACCAGGCTTGATCTGAAGCCGAGCCATGCGTATGCTTTTGCGTGCTGAACGGCATGCCCTATTTCATGTGCTGCAACAGCGGCTGAGGCGACACTCCTGCCGTTGTAAACATCCTGACTCAGGTTAATGGTCTTGTTTACCGGATTGTAATGGTCAGTTAGTTGCCCGGGAACACTCTCAATCTTCACATCGTAAATCCCGTTATCACGCAGCATCTTTTCTGCCACCTCTTTTCCCGACATACCATTCTCGAGAGGGATCTTTGAGTATTTCTTGAATTTTGATTTTAAAGTCAGACTGATGATCCAGCTGAGGATCATGAATCCGATGAAAATCGCCCATATAAGTAAATTTGAAGTTGGCATTTTTATTAAGTTTTAATTTATATTCTTTTAATAGCAGTTATTCTTTTTCTCATCAAATTGCCTGCCAATCGTTTTCTGTCACTGGTTTTTGACAATTTGACAGTGGCAAAATTATAAAAAAGGTACAATCACTATCTTTGCAGCATGAAAAAGTTCTTTTCATTTCTTCTTTCGTTGCCTGTTCATCTTTATAGAAATGCAATATCACCATTTCTTCCAAAGGTATGCCGTCATGAGCCATCATGTTCTCAATATATGCTTGATGCTCTTCACATTCATGGACCGGCAGCTGGGTTTTTGATGGGGCTTAACCGCATATTGCGATGCAGACCCGGAGGGACACATGGTTTTGATCCTGTACCAAAATTCAGATTCCGGCGATACAATCCTTATAGAAGATTTCCATCAGAAAACCGACTTAAAAGATAGCTCCCTGTTCATCTGTTGCCGGATTATCCCATCTGTATAATATCCCTGACTCAGAAATTCAATTCATCTTTTAAAAGCTTATATCCCGACCGGCTCACAGGCAGTTTCTCACCCGAATGAAGTACAGCTACATAATTATCTTTGGTATAAGGTTCGAGTTTGTTTATCTGCTCCACTTTAACAATAAATGAACGATGGATCCTTACAAAATTTTTCTTCGGGAGGTTATCCTCATAATACTTCAGAGTTTGTGGTTTAAGCGCCTTCCCATCTGTATGGTGGATCATAACATAATCATCCTCAGCTTCAACAAACCTGATCTGTTCAACAGGAATAATGTTGATCGCGTTTCCTTTCCTGACAACAATCCTGTTCAACGGTGAGGCTGAATCAGGCAGCTTTTCCAGCAACTGGTTCATCGGTTTCACTTCATTACTTTTTTTACCGATTTTCTCCACGGCTTTCATAATTGCACTTCTGAGCCGCTCTTTCGGGAATGGTTTCAGCAGGTAATCTATTGCATTCAGCTCGAAGGCCTTCAGTGCAAACTGATCATATGCGGTTGTAAAGATTACCACGGGTTTTTCGGTCATTACCTCAATCATCTCAAAACCTGTCAGCCGTGGCATCTGTATATCGAGGAACACCAGCCCGGGCTTTAATTCAGTAATTGTCTTTAGTCCGGAAAAACCATCTGCACACTCTGCAATAATTTCAATTTCCGGAAAATCCTTCAGATAATGTTTAAGTATATCTCTTGCAGGAGCTTCATCTTCAACGATCACGGTTCTGATCTTTTTCATATTTGTTAAGTCATGCGACTCTTTTAGTTGCCATATCGGGAACTATCCATCCTATCATGGATAAATTTACAGTTGCAAGTTAAATAATTTTAAGAATTAGGGGAAAAGGGATTTTCTGTAGGGATATAAATCTTAACAATAAACATTCTTTCGAGTTTTTCTGTTTTGATACTTGCTCTTTTGCCATAAAACAGTTCCAGTCGTCTTGAAATATTCAGAAGCCCTGTTCCGGTACCCCTGACGGGTGCTCCGGAAGGGTCGAAGTCGTTGGTGATGTTTAGTTCAATGAAGTTATCAGAGAAGACAACTGTGGTTTTAATCGTTACCTTTTCGGAACTTTCATATACCCCGTGCTTAATGGCATTCTCATAAAGCGGCTGCAGCAGCATCACCGGCAGTGTTGCAGAAAGGGTGCCGGGATCGATATTCTCCTCGATCGAAAGACGGTCGCCGAACCTTACCTTTTCTATATCGAGATACAATCTGAGATTATCCAGCTCGCTCTGAAGTGTTACCGGCTGTTCGTCCTTTCGCGAAAGAGCATATCTCATAAAATCGGAAAGTTTGATAACCATTGTTCTCGCCTTTTCAGGGTCAGTAACTGTCAGGGAGGTAATTGAATTAAGGGTGTTAAACAGAAAATGAGGATTTATCTGCGATCTGAGCATCTTAAGCTCGGTCTCCTTAAGAATACTTTCGAGTTTTGATTCCCTGGCATTTTTTTCAGCCAGGTTCGAAAGACTTGTAAAGAGAAAGTACGTCAGTATTATTAACCCGTAAATGAAAACACCGGTTCCGATACGGTATGGGAAAGTGGTATTCCAGTAGAGGTCAAGATTGCCTCCCGCAGTTTCAATTTGAGCAACTATTAATTTTGTTATTATAATCCATATGAATATAGAAATAGCTCCGCTGGCAATGATGTTGGTTATCAGTACGAGCGGTTTTGAATAAGTTGAGTTGAAGAATCTGAACGGATACCATAATGCCAGGGCGAGTCCCGAGTAAACTGAGAATGAAACAATAATGTCGGGAATGATTACCTGTGAAAATTTACCATAGGCGAAATAGAACAAAAGAGACTGGCCCAGACCGAGGAAGATCCAGACCAGCCACCATACTATAAGCCTGACCCTGTTCTGAAGTACAGGATGTTTCATAATCAGCAGATTAGTAGCTTTTTACCTCACCACCGCCAAATACTACAGCACCTTTGATAATAAGCTGTTTTGTAGCGTCCACGGTCCGGCCGGGACTTAACTTACGTGAATCACCAAAACCGCCCAGTACCGGAGTAACTTCTATTTTGACAAACCAGTCATCTGGAACAATGATTGTCGTTCCGCCAAAGACGCATGCAATTTCAAGAACATTTGTACCAGTAGCAAGCTTCGCCTTGGTAAGATCAATTTCACTTCCTCCAAAGACAGCGGTAACCTTACCTCCCCTGAAGTTGTCTGAGACAATCTGACGTTCACCGCCACTGAAAACGTGAACATAATCGATATAATCATCACCAGTTTCCGATGCTGATGTGACTGAATTCCAGCCCCGCCTTTTTGAGAAAATAAAAATGATACCAATCACGATGAAGATTGAAGGCCAGAACATGTTATACATATGAAATGACTCCCGGAAAATCAACGGGATCATAAAGAATGCCCCTACAGCCATTATTATAACACCTGAAGTTTTTCCACCCGATGACCCGACGGTTATTACAAGACCGATAACGATTAACAGCATTGGCCAGCTGAATATGACATTATCGATATAATTAGGGAAGAACCCTGTGTTTCTAAGTACCAGGAAGAGGCCGGCCAGTACAAGTATAACCCCTATTATTGCCCTGTTATTCGAGAGGTGATGATGCTCATGCCTGTGCATGCGTCTTTCATCCCTGTAGTTATTATTTGTTTCCATAGCAGTAAAATTATTGGTTTATTATTGATTATTGATTATTTATCTTTTTTTGTTTTTTCAGAAAGGAGGAGGCTATAAAGCCAAGTCCGATCAGTATTACAACTCCCGGCCAATATAGTGTTTTGACCCAGTATGGCATGTCAAAATAAATATTGTCAAGGAGGAACCACGTACCTCCTGCTATCATCAGTATTCCTCCGGTGAACTGGAGGTTCGCCAAAAGAAGTAAACCGATGAATATCAGTGCAGTTTCCCAGGTAAAGTACCTGCTCATGCCGCCAAGGTTCAGAAGATCGTTTGTTGCTACCAGAAGTGCAAGCCCCAGTAATATGAAAAAAATACCGGTGCCAATTCGAGGATGTAGTTCTCTGTGTTTCATTTTTATAAATTTTTAACCTTGTACAAAAATATTGTATGAAAGATGGTCTGTCTATCATATTTCGGTAAGCCGCAGGTTAATGCCGGTGAATGTCGAATCGGTGGGTGCAATGTTACTTTTTTGTTGATAATTTTTTTAATTGGCCAAGGATTTATATTTTTGCAGACCAAAATTTAAAAAGATGTCCGGTTTGTTTATAATACCGTTAAGCGGTTTAAAGGAGGGAGGGCACTCTTATAATTTTGAGATAGGGGATGAGTTCTTTGAGTTATTTGAGGGTTCCGAGATAACAAGTGGAAATCTGAATGCACGGGTAGAACTTGATAAGAGATCCACACATCTCGATCTGAAGTTCAATATCAAAGGTTCGGTTATTATCGGGTGTGACAGATGTCTCGAACCATTTTCTCACCCGCTTGAGTGCGAGAACAGGATATTGGTTAAACTTGGAAAGAACTGGGATGAAAATGATCCTGATATGCTTACAATACCCGTTGATGAATATGAACTGGATGTAAAGCAGTATATTTACGAGTTCATTCATCTGGCACTACCCATAAAACGGATTCATCCGTTGAATAAAAAGGGAAAAAGCACATGTGACCCCGAAATGCTCAAAAAGATCAGCGAACATACCGTTGATATTGAAAAAGAATCTGATCCCCGGTGGGATGAACTTAAAAAACTGATGAATAATAATTAATAAATTTTGAAATGGCACATCCGAAACATAAACATTCGAAGACGAGGCGTGACAAGAGAAGAACTCATTACAAAGCAACTGCTCCGACAACTGCTTCATGTTCAAATTGCGGATCACCCGTTCAGTACCACAGAGTATGTCCGGAATGCGGATATTACAGGGGTAAACCCGCTATTGAAAAGAAAGTAACAGCTTAATGCTCTTTATCAGCTGATAGATCATGAAAATAGGTCTGGATGTAATGGGAGGGGATTTTGCTCCTGATGCAGTCATAAAGGGAGCAGTGGATTCACTTCAGCATTTATCGGAAGATGAAATAATTGTTCTTATTGGCAACGAGAGTATGATAAGGTCGGGGTTAATTGAATTATCGACTGAACCTTCTCTTTTTGAAATAGTCAACACGACGCAGGTTATTGAGATGGCGGATCATCCTGCCAAATCATTTTCCCAGAAGAAGAATTCGAGTATTGCCGTAGGGTATGGCATGTTGAAAAGCGGTCTTATTCAGGGCTTCTGCAGCGCTGGAAATACCGGTGCCATGCTCGTTGGCGCAAGCTATACTGTAAACGTAATACCCGGTGTTTTCCGACCTGCCCTTGCAACATTGGTACCTTCTGTAAACGGGAAATCCTCTGTTATCCTTGATGTTGGATTAAATCCGGATTGCAAACCTGATGTCCTTCTTCAATACGGCATTCTCGGAACAAGCTATGCAAAATATGTCCTGGGTATTGACAATCCAACAGTCGGTTTACTGAATATAGGAGAGGAAGATACCAAGGGAACTCCGGCTGTTAAAACAGCATTTGAACTCATGAAAGAGCATCCCGGCCTTAATTTTGCCGGAAATATTGAGGCTAACCTGCTCTTTACAGAAAATATGACCGATGTCATCGTATGCGATGGCTTTGTCGGCAATGTTGTTCTTAAACAGGCGGAAGCATTTCATAAAATTTACAAGCTCAGAAATCTCAGCGACTCATTTTTCGACCGGCTTGATTTTGAAAACATTGGAGGTACTCCCGTAGTAGGCATTAATGCCAACGTCGTGATTGGTCATGGTATCTCCGGCCGCAAAGCTATTATGAACATGATCCTTCAGACCAGGGCGGTTGTTCATGCAAACCTGGCGCAGAGGATCAAAGAAGCAATTTAATTATGGCAAAAATTCGGGCGGCAATCACAGGTATCAACGCCTGGGTTCCGGAATACAGACTCGACAATCACGAGCTTTCCACGATGGTCGATACTTCCGACGAATGGATAATACAAAGGGTCGGAATAAAGGAGAGACGGATACTGAAGGGAGAGGGCCTCGGAACATCAGATATGGGAGATAAGGCAGTTATCGGTCTTCTAGAAAAAACCGGTACTTCTCCCGACGAGGTAGATCTGCTGATCTGCGCCACCGTAACACCCGATATGTCATTTCCAGCTACAGCCAATATAATCTGTGACAAAGCCGGAATAAAAAATGCATTCAGTTTTGATCTTAATGCCGCGTGTTCCGGGTTTCTTTTTGCCCTGCAGACCGGTACTACTTATGTAGAATCGGGCCGGTACAAAAAAGTTATAATCGTAGGTGCTGATAAGATGTCCTCAATTACCGATTATACTGATCGGACAACCTGCCCTCTTTTCGGTGATGCTTCAGCTGCCGTGCTTCTTGAACCTACAAATGAAGAGCTGGGAGTGATGGATCATATTTTCCACGTGGATGGCTCAGGCCGGAAATTTCTTCACCTCAAAGCCGGAGGGTCAGTTAAACCATCTTCCCACGAAACAATAGATGCAAGGGAACATTTTATTTACCAGGAGGGACAATCCGTTTTTAAATTCGCAGTAACAAACATGGCTGATGTGGCTGTCAAGATTATGGAGAAGAATAACCTGAAAGCTGACGATGTTGCATGGCTTGTTCCTCATCAGGCCAATCTCAGGATAATAGATGCCACAGGCAGAAGAATGGGCCTTCCTCCTGAAAAAGTTATGATAAACATTGAAAAATACGGAAATACAACCGCTGCAACAATTCCTCTTTGTCTTTGGGAGTTTGAATCTAAACTGAAAAAGGGAGATAATATCATTCTTGCTGCATTCGGAGGCGGTTTCACCTGGGGATCAGTCTGGCTCAGGTGGGCTTACGATCCCAAGTAGAATGGGCTTTTTAAACGGCCTCTTTTATTATCAATGTTATTTCTGTGCAATTGTTTTTATATTTGTGAGTTATTAGTTTTACAGTTTAACCCATAAATGGTATGGCAAAGATCAACGAGACAGATAATACGACAATCAACCTTATCAGCAACGGCACCGAGATAACGGGTGACATAAAATCCAATGGCGATATTCGTATTGACGGTACTCTTACCGGCAACCTGAGTACAAAAGGCAAGGTCGTTATCGGGCAGACCGGGAAAATTAAGGGTGAAGTGTTTTGTAAAAATTCAGAAGTTTCTGGTCAGGTGGAGGGCAAGATATGTGTCGGACAACTTCTTAACCTCAAAGCATCTTCAAAAATACTGGGTGATATAATTACTTCAAAACTTGCCATTGAACCAGGTGCCAGATTCAGTGGTACCTGTAATATGACCGAATCGGAAGAAAATGGAGGATCCAACATCTCAAAAGGAACCGAAAAACCAGGAGAAAAAACCGGAAAATAACGGTCTCGGCAATTATGCCAAATACTCAGGTATTGGTATCCAGATGGTCATAATTATTCTTATCACTGTCTGGGGTGGCATCAGGCTCGACAAACTTTTTCTTCTCGATACTCCCGTTTTTACAATTATATTATCCCTCCTCGGGGTTGCTGCCGCAATTTATACCGCAATCAAGGACTTTATCAGGTGATGAATGGATACCTGAAATACTTTTTTCCATTACTGATACTATTCCTGGTGATTTCCTGCGGGTCTGTTGTTATCAATTCAATTTTCCGGCTTGGCATGAGTGATGTCTCAACAGTTTCACTTGCATTTTCATTTGCAGTATCAACCTTCCTGCTGATGTTCACCTTTAAAAGAGGATTATCGAGGGAACACGTTATACAGGCAATGCACACTTTTGCAGCTGTTGGGATAAAATTTCTTGCTGAACTTTTTATTGCACTGGTATGGTTTGTTGGCGCAAAAAAAACTTCGGCAGAATACATTTTATTGTTTTTTGTACTATATTTAGCATTCTCATTATTTTCTATAATTGTTATAGTGAAAACATTGAAAAAGAAATCTTTATAAAGAGCATTAGGTTTGAAAACGATTAAGTATCTGAGTCTGTTTTTTGTTTTTGTTGTTTTTTCAGCCGCAATGCCTCTCCTTGCCCAGGAAGGCCATTCACCGCAAGCGAATAAAGAAAAACCAGCCGGGGAAGAGAAACCCGAATTCAATGCCAGTGAATTCATAATGGATCATGTTTCAGATTCACATGAATGGCATATCCTTACAAAGAAGGATGGGGAATCAGTTGCCATATATCTCCCAGTAATACTTTATGACAAAGAGAAGGGACTCTCTTTTTTCTCATCAAAAAAACTTGCCCATGGTCATGTTCACAAAGGATATAAACTGGTGGAGGAAGGAGATCTTAAAGGGAAAATAGTCAAAGTTAAAGCCGATGGTACAGAAAATGTGGAGCATCTGCCACTTGATCTTTCGATGACAAAAGCAGTTGTAGGAATGCTCTTCGCAGCTATAATTGGACTATTGCTTTTTATTTCAATGGCTAATTCATACAAAAGAACAGGCATAAGTCATCCAAAAGGGATCCAGCGGTTTCTTGAACCTGTTATACTTTTTGTAAGAGATGATATTGCAATTTCTAATATCGGGAAGCACAAATATGAGAAGTATATGCCATACCTTCTCACTGTATTCTTTTTTATTCTGATCAATAACCTTATGGGTCTGATTCCTTTCCCACCACCATTTGGTGCCAATGTAACTGGAAATATCGCAGTAACATTTGTGCTTGCTTTCTGTACATTTGTTATTACACAGTTCAGCGGGAACAGAAATTACTGGAAACACATTTTTGCGACACCCGGTGTCCCTTTCTGGCTTCTTCCCATTATGATAATTGTTGAACTTATCGGAATTGTTTCAAAGCCCTTTGCTCTGATGATCCGTCTTTTTGCCAATATTACGGCCGGACATATAATCGTTCTCAGCCTTGTTTGTCTTATTTTTATTTTTGGTACCCTTGCTGTAGCTCCGGTTTCCATACTATTCGTGATTTTTATGGATTGCCTCGAACTCCTTGTGGCATTCCTCCAGGCATATATTTTCACACTTCTTTCATCTTTGTTTATCAGCCTGGCAGTTGAAGAGGAGCACCATTAACCAGATTTTTTTGTTTAACTAAATATTAATTTATCATGACAGGAACATTAGCAGCAGTAGGAGCAGGTCTTGCGGTAATAGGCGCAGGAATTGGCATCGGACGAATCGGCGGTTCAGCCATGGAAGCAATTGCAAGGCAACCGGAAGCTACTTCAAAGATTCAGACCGCCATGATCATTGCAGCAGCCCTTATCGAGGGTGCCGCTCTGTTCGCAATAGTTGTCGCTCTTATCAAGTAGAGATTATGAAGCCTGCAACGGTTGGTTGCAGGGCTTCAATTTAATTGTAAATTTTAAATTACACGATATGATCTTTCTGGCAAGCTCCCTTGCATCACCTGCAATCGGTACAATCTTCTGGACCACCCTGATCTTCCTGCTGTTCTTTTTCTTACTGACCAAATTTGCCTGGAAACCAATTCTCAGTGCGGTAAAAGCCAGGGATGAAATAATAAAAAGTTCGCTCGAATCAGCCGAAAAGGCCCGTGAGGATATGAAACGCCTTCAGTCCGATAATGAAGCCATCCTGAGGAAAGCCCGTGAGGAGCGTGAAAACATCCTGAAAGAGGCAAGGGATGTTCGTGACAAAATGATTAATGAGGCTAAGGGAAAAGCCTCTGAAGAGGCAGAAAAACTCATTGAAAAAGCCAGGAATGCAATAGAGAGGGAAAAAGAAAAAGCTCTCTCGGAAATTCATGGTGAGGTAGCATTCCTATCAGTTGAGATAGCATCAAAATTACTTGGTGAAAAGCTGAAAGAGAGCGATCAGCAAAACAAGCTGATCGCAGGGTATCTCAGGGATATAGAGAAAAACAGGAACTAGAAAGGCACTAAGGAATGAATGACAGCAAAATATCTGTAAGGTATTCAAGGGCCCTCTTCGCATCTGCTATTGATAAGAACCTGGTAGACAAGGTTTATCAGGATATGACTTTTATATCTGAAATATGCAGGATTCCTGAGGTACAAGAGGTTCTTCGAAGTCCCGTTATTGTGCCATCAAAAAAACGATCCATTCTTTCAGGGTTACTGGAAAAAAACGTGGATAGTTTAACCCTCTCCCTGGTCGGTCTTCTTATTAAAAACGGACGTGAGGAATACCTGCCTGCTGTGGCCAGGGTTTTCAGGGATGAAACACTTAAGTACCGGGGTATTACCCAGACTGACCTTATAACTGCCGTACCTGTTACAGATTCAGTACGGAAACAGATTTCCGAACTGGTCTCATCGGTGTTCAGAACAAAAGTGGAGCTGAATGAATCAGTTGATAAAGATATCATGGGCGGTTTTATACTCAAGGTTAACGACAGTTATATTGATGCCAGCGTAAAAACGCGGCTGCGTAAGATTAGAAAAGGCCTTTCGGTGAGAGTCTCCGGAAAGAAAGAATAAAAACAATATTTATTATATGGCAAATATTAAACCAGCAGAAGTATCGAAAATCCTGAAGCAACAACTAGAGGGTGTTCAGATCGGCGTTGAACTTGAGGAGGTTGGAACTGTTCTTCAGGTCGGTGACGGTATAGCAAGGATATACGGACTTTCAAACGCCCAGTCAAATGAACTGATAGAGTTTGAAAACGGAATTGAAGCAATTGTTCTGAACCTCGAAGAGGACAATATTGGTGCCGTACTTCTTGGCCCTACAGAAGAAATTAAGGAAGGTGATATTGTCAAAAGAACAGGTCGAATCGCTTCCATAATGGTTGGAGAAGGACTACTCGGAAGAGTAATTGGTCCTACCGGCCAGCCTGTTGATGGCAAGGGCCCAATATCAGGAGAACTCTTCGAATTGCCTTTCGAAAGGAAAGCTCCGGGGGTTATCTTCCGTCAGCCTGTGAAGCAACCTCTGCAGACCGGGATCAAATCTATCGATGCAATGATCCCCATAGGACGGGGACAAAGGGAGCTGATCATAGGCGACCGTCAGACAGGTAAGACAGCAATTGCTATCGATACCATTATTAACCAGAAAGATAATTTTGATAAGGGAAAACCTGTTTACTGCATTTATGTTGCTGTTGGGCAGAAAGGTTCAACGGTAGCGAATATCGCGGCAATTCTTGAGGCACACGATGCTCTTAAATATACCACCATTGTAATTGCAACTGCATCTGATCCGGCCGCTTCACAGTTTTACGCACCGTTTGCCGGAGCAGCTATTGGCGAATTCTTCCGCGATACAGGCCGTGATGCTTTGATAATTTACGATGACCTGTCAAAACAGGCAGTTTCATACAGGGAAGTCTCACTCCTTCTCCGTCGTCCACCTGGGCGTGAAGCGTACCCTGGAGATGTATTCTACCTCCATTCACGCCTTCTTGAAAGAGCGGCAAAAATAATTGAATCAGAGGAGGTTGCAAAGCAGATGAATGATCTCCCTGAATCAATAAGGCACCTTGTTAAAGGGGGAGGATCACTTACTGCACTTCCAATAATTGAGACACAGGCCGGTGATGTTTCAGCATATATCCCTACAAACGTAATTTCAATTACCGATGGGCAGATATTCCTCGAATCAGGGCTTTTCAACGCGGGAGTAAGGCCAGCTATCAACGTTGGGATCTCAGTGTCGAGGGTTGGAGGAAACGCCCAGATTAAATCAATGAAAAAGATCGCAGGATCACTTAAGGTAGATCAGGCTCAATATCGTGAACTGGAAGCATTCTCTAAATTCGGATCTGACCTCGATGCCGCTACTCTGGCAATTCTTGATAAGGGCGCCAAGAATGTAGAAATCCTAAAGCAGGGACAATATTCCCCGGTTGCCGTGGAGAAGCAGATAGCTATCATTTATTGTGGTACAAGGGGTCTTCTGAGAGAGATTCCGGTGCATAAGGTAAAGGAATTTGAAAATGACTTCATCGAGAACCTTGAAATGCAACACCGGAATATACTTGATTCGCTCAGGGATGGTGTCCTGAATGATGAAATAACTAATACACTCGACCGCGTTGCCGCTGAAGTAACATTGAAATTTAAATAGTAAGTAACAGCTGAATAATATAATTTCTGATGGCTAACCTTAAGGCGATAAGGATCCGTATAAGTTCTGTGAAATCAACCAGGCAGATCACCTCGGCCATGAAAATGGTTTCGGCAGCTAAATTGCGTAAAGCACAGGACAAAATAGTCAGGCTCCGTCCCTATGCAAATAAGCTTCACGAGATACTTGTCGGACTGACACAAAGTCTTACGGATTCTGAGGATGATAATGTTTATGGAAGGCATTCCGCATTCGATAAAGTTCTTATTGTGGTAATTACATCCAACAGGGGACTGTGTGGCGGGTTTAATGCCAATGTTACAAGGGAGACCAGAAGGGTGGTGGCAGAAAAGTACCCTCAACAATACAAGAGTGGTAACCTTTGGTTCATTGCAATTGGTAAAAAGGGATTTGATTTTCTTAAAAGGCAGAAAGTCAATATTCTTGAGGAAAATAACCAGGTATATAATGAACTCACTTTCGAAAATGTTGCCATTATTGCTGAAAGGATAATGGCATCTTTTGTTGAAGGGAAATTCGATAAGGTCGAGATCATCTACAACCAGTTCAAAAACGCAGCAGTCCAGAATCTTACAGTTGAAGGATTTCTTCCGGTCGAGACACCTCCCGGAAATTCTGCAAAAGGACAGACCTTCGATTATATTTACGAACCGACTAAAGAAGAGATTGTAAAGGAACTGATTCCGAAATCACTTAAAATACAATTTTACAAGGCGGTACTCGATTCATTTGTTGCCGAACACGGAGCAAGAATGACCGCCATGCATAAGGCAACTGATAATGCAACACAACTAATCAAGGAACTTACGCTTCAGTATAACAAAGCACGACAGGCTTCCATCACCAACCAGATTCTTGAAGTAGTCAGCGGCGCTGAAGCACTCAAAGGATAACTTGTAAAAAGCGATCATCTGAAAACAATTTATGTACAACCAGGGAGAACTAAAGGAATTGGTTGATAGGGCTATTGTCAACCTGTCGCTTTCAGAAGAAGCCGAAAGACTTTCTGATCCTGTGAAGTACATTCTCTCCATCGGTGGCAAAAGATTGCGACCGGTACTTGCCCTGATGTCATGCAACCTGTTCAGTGATAAGGTCGATGAGGCAGTGATACCGGCAATCGGGCTGGAGATCTTCCATAATTTCACTCTTGTGCATGATGATATAATGGATCAGGCTCCCGTAAGAAGAAGCTTTCCGACAGTACATGTTAAATGGAATGTTAATCAGGCTATACTTTCGGGTGACGTAATGGCATTCATTGCCAATGATTGCTTTCTTCAGACTCCTCCCTCTCAGATTCAAAAGGTATTCAAAACCTATAACAGGGCTGCCATCGATGTCTGCATCGGGCAACAACTAGACATGGATTTTGAAAAGGCCTCAATGGTCACACATTCTGAATACCTCAGGATGATAGAACTTAAAACTGCAGTCCTTATTGCAGCTTCTGCAAAGATTGGCGCACTGATCGGCGAGGCCGGTGAAAAAGACTCGGACCATCTTTTTGAATTCGGGATGAACCTTGGGATGGCATTTCAGATACAGGATGATCTGCTTGATGTATATGGAGACAGTAATGTTTTCGGGAAGGTGTCGGGCGGGGACATTGTCAGCAATAAAAAGACCTTTCTTCTTGTGAAAGCACTCGAGCTTGCCACTGGAAAACAACTCAAAAAACTCAGGGAGCAGCTTAAACAGAAAGATCCAAATCCGGAAGTGAAAATAAAAACAGTAATGGAGATCTATGATGATCTTAACATCAGGTCAATAACTGAAGATCTTGCCAACGACTTTATCTCTAAATCACTCGATCATCTTTGGAGTACAGAACCAGACCATGAACGAAAAAGCGAGCTGACGCAATTTGCATCCTCTCTGGTAGGTCGCAAAAAATAGATTATAATCCTCCGGTTCTTTCGTTCTGGGCTAACCACTGAAAATTAATAAGTACACCCGCATTAATCATGAACTGGTTATTCCTGCTGACAAGGTATTTTGCTTCGATGTTGAGGTCAATCTGTTCAGCCAGTTTAATATAGGTACCTGCTCCAATATTGAGACCGATCGCATTGTCTTTTTCCTTTGTGGTCTGGGTGGATGGAGCTGTACCCGTTATTGTAAGGACATCTTTTTTCCAGGCAAGAAGAACATCAATACCTGCGAGTCCGTAAAATTCAAACCTGTCGAGTGAGTTGAAAACATAATGTCCGTCAACATCAAACATAAGCGTCGTAACTGTAATCTTACTCTCATCAAATGTTGTCCCCGATTTCCATACATGTGGAAGAAAGTAGGTTACTGAAGGAACAATATGGATCGGGAGGGTGAGCTCATATATACCTTTCGCGAAAAAGTTAAAATGTCCGCTGAAGTTTTGATCATTATCCACATCATGGAAAGGATACCCGGTTGTGAAACCCAGACCTCCGCCAAGTTTTGTAAACTGGGCGTTTGCGATTGCCAGTGCAAGGAAAAATGTAAAGAGAAGAAAAATTACTTTTTTCATATTGGTAGGATTGTTTAAGGTAAATGTCAGTTTGTGAAATTAAAGATAAGAAATCAGTAATATATCTGCCTCGTCAGACAAGCATTACTCCTCTGTTTTTGATGAAAGTGTCAAAGATTTATTTGAAGTAAAAAAAAAGATGGTTAAACGGATGGGATTGCAAATTTTATTAAATTTGTATCTTCTCGAAAAAAATAACTTATACTAATGTCACTTAACACCGGAACAATAAGTCAGATAATAGGGGCGGTGGTGGATGTTACATTCGAAAAACAAGCCGCAGGAATCCCAGATATCTATGATGCCCTTGAGATAAAGAGGGATGATGGCACCATACTTGTTGTTGAATGTCAGCAACATATCGGAGAAAATACAGTTCGAACAATTGCCATGGATTCGACTGATGGCCTGCGCAGGGGGATGGAGGTCGTAGCCACCGGTGCACCTATAGTAATGCCAATTGGCGAGCAGATCAAAGGAAGGCTGATGAATGTTACAGGTGAGGCAATTGACGGGATTGGGAAGCTGGATAAAAAAGGCGGGTATCCTATTCACCGTATTCCTCCAAAATATGAAGATCTGACTACAGAAAAAGAGGTATTGTTTACCGGGATCAAGGTCATTGACCTTATTGAACCCTACTCAAAAGGTGGAAAGATAGGTTTGTTTGGCGGTGCCGGTGTCGGTAAAACTGTTGTTATTCTTGAACTTATAAACAATATTGCGAAAGCATACTCAGGTCTTTCAGTATTTGCAGGCGTTGGAGAAAGAACAAGGGAAGGCAATGATCTTCTCCGCGAAATGCTTGAAGCAGGAGTTATTTCATACGGGAAAGAATTCCTCGAAAGTATGGAAAAGGGAGGATGGGACCTTTCAAAAGTTGATATGAATGCTCTGAAAGAATCAAAACTTGCCCTTGTTTTCGGACAGATGAACGAACCTCCCGGAGCTCGTGCAAGAGTGGCCCTTTCAGGTCTTTCTGTAGCTGAACATTTCAGGGATGGTGACGGAAAGAGCGGAGGTAATGACATTCTGTTTTTCATGGACAATGTGTTCCGCTTTACACAGGCCGGATCTGAAGTATCTGCCTTACTCGGAAGGATGCCTTCCGCAGTTGGATATCAGCCCACACTGGCAACGGAAATGGGAGTTATGCAGGAGAGGATAACATCGACCCGTCATGGTTCTATCACCTCCGTTCAGGCTGTTTACGTACCTGCGGACGACCTTACTGACCCGGCTCCTGCAACAACTTTTGCCCACCTTGATGCAACAACGGTTTTAAGTCGTAAGATATCGGAGCTTGGAATATACCCGGCCGTTGATCCACTTGATTCAACGTCAAGGATTCTTACACCCGACGTTGTTGGCCAGGAACATTATAATTGTGCACAGAGAGTAAAGGAAATATTACAGAGATACAACGAATTGCAGGATATTATTGCTATCCTTGGAATGGACGAACTCTCTGAGGAGGACAAACTGGTTGTTCACCGCGCAAGGAGGGTTCAGAGGTTCTTGTCGCAACCATTCAGCGTTGCGGCTCAGTTTACCGGTATTCCTGGCAAATGGGTTTCAATAGAAGATACGATCAAAGGATTCAACATGATTATTGAAGGCAAAGTTGATCAGTATCCTGAGGCATCCTTTATGTTCGTTGGAACTATAGAGGAAGCGATTGAAAAAGGGGAAAAATTGCTGGCCCAGAGCAAATAGGGAAAGATGAAAATAGAGATAATTACTCCTGATCAGAAAGTTTTCGAGGGGGACATAAGATCCGCAAGGGTACCTGGTACAAAGGGATCTTTCCAGGTGCTTAAAGATCATGCACCTATTGTATCCACCCTTGAGAATGGGCCGGTCATTCTAATCGATCAGTCCGGAAATGAAAAAAGATATGAGATTAACGGAGGAGTTATCGAAGTAAAGGCGAACAGGATCATACTCCTGGCAGAGTCAGTACGTTCAAACTCCTGAAATGAATCCTGATGAATTCAGAAAACATGCCCATGAACTGGTCGACTGGATGGCTGGTTACATGGAAAATGTAAGTTCTTACCCTGTAAAATCTGTTGTTTCGCCCGGCGAAATTTTCAGCAAACTTCCCGACAAGCCTCCTGAAAATCCTGAGGAGTTCAAAACATTTTTTAAAGATTTTGAAAATATCATAATGCCAGGCATTACCCACTGGCAGAGCCCTGATTTTTACGCCTATTTCCCTGCAAATTCAAGTCCTCCTTCTGTACTTGCCGAGATGCTTATATCTGTTCTCGGTGCACAGTGCATGATATGGGAAACATCACCTGCTGCGGCTGAACTGGAGGAAAAGGTGATGAACTGGCTTAAGGAGATGATAGGACTTCCCATTCATTTTGAAGGGGTTATCCAGGATACAGCTTCCACCGCAACACTGGCAGCTATACTAACAGCCAGGGAAAATGCAACAGAATTCAGGTTCAATGAGGAGGGAGTATCGGGGGAAACAAGACTCAGGATATACTGCTCAGGGCAGACCCATTCATCGGTTGACAAGGCAGTTAAGATAGCTGGTATAGGAAGAAAAAACCTTGTGAAGGTGGATGTAAGATCAGACTATTCGATGGATCCTGCAGCACTTGAAAGGGCTATCCTTATTGATTTAAGCAATGGATTTGCACCGTGTTGCGTAATTGCAACCATCGGTACTACCAGCACCTCAGCTGTTGACCCATTGGAACAGATCGGAGAGATCTGTTCCAAATATAAAATATGGCTACATGTCGATGCTGCCATGGCTGGTACGGCTCTCCTGTTGCCGGAATTAAGGTGGATGATCGACGGCATCGAAAATGTTGACAGTTTTGTATTCAATCCTCATAAATGGATGTTTACTAATTTCGACTGCACGGCATATTTTGTCAAAGATGCCTCAACCCTGATAAGAACATTTGAGATACTGCCCGAATACCTTAAGACCCGTACCAGGGGAAAAGTGAATGATTATCGCGACTGGGGAGTACCCCTGGGGAGAAGATTCAGGGCCCTCAAACTATGGTGTGTGATCAGGATGTACGGAGTTAACGGGTTGAAAGAAAAGGTCCGTTACCATATTCATATCGCTTCAGAACTGGCAGGAATGATCTCCGCAGAACCTGACTTTGAAATTATGGCCCCCGTCACTCTAAGCACTGTCTGTTTCAGATATAAACCTGTCGGAAGAATGGCTGATGAGCTGGACAGGACTAACGAGGAGCTGAACCACAAACTTAACGATTCGGGCAGGATCTACCTTACACATACCAGGCTAAACGGGAATTATACATTACGAATGGTTACCGCTCAGACAAACGTAACTCTAGAGCATGTGAAAAAAGCCTGGGCCCTGATAATTGAGACTGCAAGATCACTGTGACTTTTTTAGGTAAGTCAATCAATACCTCTGTTTCCCGAC
>Ga0208980_10000337_pt1 | contig 25681 bp, 47 predicted proteins | sample WetSurMetagenome_3_FD_187993 | JGI IMG/M metagenome (GOLD analysis project Ga0208980, IMG submission 187993) | Wetland microbial communities from Twitchell Island in the Sacramento Delta, sample from surface sediment Aug2011 Site A1 Bulk (version 2) | ecosystem: Environmental > Aquatic > Marine... | reverse complement strand
TGATCTCCCATTGGTATTCTCTATTGTTGGGGTGTTCGGTTGTATAACTATGATTGGTAACATGGTAGCATTTTTTCCTTGGTTTACATTATGTGTATTACCTTGGCTTTTTGGTGATTGGATTTTAAGTGGTGGAGGACCATTTGATGATTGAATGGTAAGATATTGGGAATATAATACTAAGAAAGAAAATGAGAAAAGTATAAAAGTATAAAGGTATTAAGATTTGAAAGGGAAAGCAGTGGAAAATTATAGATATTATCTTTATAGAATTAAAAGATTTCCAATAAATCTATATTGTGGAATCAAGAATATAATCAGATGGACTCCTGTTATCTGGAATGATGAAGATTGGGATTGGGAATATCTTGCTAATATTCTTGAGTATAAATTTAGAAGGATGTCTAAGATATTTGCAAAAGCGGAGTGGTCTTATTCTTCTAAAAGAGATGCGAGGGATACATTAATTTGTGCAGAATTAATTAAAAGACTAAAAGCAGATGATGATACTGGAGTAAATATATATATTCATGCAGCTAGAATGATATCTTGGAATAAAATGTTAGGAGATATTATAGGAAGAAGATTACAATATTGGTGGGATTAATTGAGGAGGTTAAATATGAGACCATTTACAGTAGTAGCTAATGGAGCAATACTTTTTCACAATTGTGAAAAAGTATATGAGGTGCAAATAGGTTGCAGAACACTAATTTTTACTAGCAAGGTAGCTCTGTTTGATTGGATAATGTTATATGTATCAGACCCACAAGGGTCTGAAAAAGAATTTGAAGAGAGATTTAGAGGCATATAATAATGTACAGCAAAAGCAGGTAGATAGAGCTAAGGAGCTTGCTGCGAAAAAAGAAGAAGCCGAGAACAAAGCAAAGGAATTACTGCTGGATCTTATTGGAGAAGAAGAAATGAAAGTCTATGAAGAAACTGGCAGGCTTTTGGTTCATGGCAATAAGTTCGATTACATTGTTCAGAAATTTGGATATGTAAAAAAGATAGAAAAGGATAAGGTTGTAGATTTGTGTGTTCATTTGAAGGACAAATATTCTTTTCCAGAATCTGATAATGTAATTGCTCTTAAGCTTCTTCTTGAGCATGATGAGGATCAAGTTTTAAAAGTTGCTAATGTTCGTGGAGAAAATTCATTATCGCAAATAGAAGGTTTTAGGTGTGCTAATGGCGAAAGAGGGTGCTTACAATGAGAGAGATAAAATTTAGAGGATGGAATAAAGAAAATAAAACAATGACGCCACCTTTTCCTATCTTTATGTGTACAGGTGATCCAGAATGTCGATATATATTTATGCAATACACCGGCCTAAAGGATAAAAACGGTAAGGAGATATTTGAGGGTGATATTGTAAATTGGTATATAGGAGGTATTGAACCTTATGGTATCGGATGGATAGTATATGGGGGACATTGGGAATATGCAGGATTCGGAATTGAAACACACAGATTAAATCCACCCAATGAAACAGGTTTTACATGGGATATGTTGAATCCCGAATATGCAAAGGATGCTGAGGTTATTGGCAATATATATGAAAATCCTGAGTTATCACAGGAGGCACAATGAAGACGGGAATTAAAAAACAATTGATAGATGCCCTTGAGCAAACCCATTATTTTGAACATTTTCCCGAACAGGTAAAATGCCCTATTTGTAATACAAATACGGATGGTTTGTCTGTCCTGATAGGTGTTGATGGAACGAGTGATGGTGGTATAGAAGAAGCAAAACCTGTCCATCTTACTTGCTTAATGAATAATAAAATATGGCGATACCACAAGATGGATGATACTGACCTTATCTATACAAGATTAATTTAGGAGGCACAATGGAAACAGGAAGAGAGTTATATAAGGCAATGAATTGTCAAACAGAAGAAGCTGAATATATGGCACGATATATGGATATAAATTTAAGGGATATATTGAAGATATGTAAACCAATAGCAGAAAGAATAGAATGTCTTGGGTTCACTATTATTGATGGAGATAATTTTATTAATATGGTCAAAGAGCTTGAGGAGAAATTAAAACGAGAAAAAAAGAAATAAAATTTGATCCTTTAGCGGGAGAGAAAGTTAGAGTCTGCTATGACGGTAAGTGGAGCAGGGGAACAACTGGAACTGTTATTAAAAAAGGTGCTCGTGGGATAATACAGGTAGAATTTATTCCTTGGGCAGCAGATGATAAAAAAGCAGTTACAATATGGTTTAATAGACAATCTCCTGAATCTTTCGGTGGCTATTTAATAACAGACGATAGTTTCATGAAAGCATTCCTTGGAATGCCTGGAGATTGGTATTCTGTTTATACAGTTGACAGAGGAAACCATGAATGATGTAATATATTTCTGTTGCAATAAATGTGGGATGAGATTTATTGAAACCCAAAATTGTGTATCAAATACTACACATCGATGTATAGATGGAGTTATGACTAAAATATTATCTCCATTTGAAGTTGTGAAATTTAATAGAGAAAAAGCTCTGAAAATTGAGATGGGAGCTATTTCGGATATTTGGTGAGGTTAATTTATGGGGATTTTTGAAAATAGTATAATAGCTAATTTAAAAAGAATTGGTGTAATTACTCAATCTGTAATTTCATCTTTAAAAAAAATTATTGAGGCCCAAGACAGACAGATTAAATTATTAGATAGACTTATTGCCAAACAAGATGAAGCTTTAAAACTAGCAAATATAGTTATTGAGAAACAAGCTAGCTTAATAAAAAGTTTTAGCATGGGGAAAGAAAATGTTATAGTCGAAAAACGGACTATTAATTAAAGATTTGGAAGTTGAATGGAGCAATTTATTAACTTATCAACCTAACTTTTGGAACGAGCGACGCACCTATTAAAGATGTTAGTTGAATTATGATAAAGGTATATAAATTCCTTGCTGTCGTCCAAGTAATTTATAATATGCTGGCAGTGGCGTAGCTTAATTAATTATGCCGAGTCCTTTGGTTGGGGATTAACTCACAGGTTCGATTCCTGTCTGCCAGCAACATAAACTAAAAGGAAAGCAAAATATAAATTAAATTTGTATTTTGATGGTATTTGTGATATAATAAAAACAAAAAGGAGATAATTGTATATGAAATATTTTATGATTTTAATGTTTTTTGTTAGTATCGCAAATGCAGAAGATCTTGTTATTATATCTACTGTTCCAAATACATCTTTCAAGGACCAGTATAAACCAATGTTTATAATTGAAAATGGTGTTGCTTATTATACCATTCCTGGCACAAATTTTAAGGATACCAGCAAATCTAATTATAAAGTTGGTGAAATAATTATTAAGCCAACTATTCCAAATTCTACTTTTGAAGATCAATTCAAATCTGGTTACAGTATTGAAGGTAATACTATTTATCACACTATACCTGGAACAACTTTTAAAGATGACACTAAATCAAGGTTTAAAGTTGAAGGTGATATTGTTTATGAAACTGTTCCAGGAACGAATTTTAAAGATCAGAAGAAACCAAATTATAAAATTAGCTCTGGTTATAAAAGATAGAGCTGCCATTTTTAAATTTCATTTTGAATTGATTTTACTATTTCTGGAGATTATATGACTATTGATTGGGATGAGATTGTTTGTAATAGGAAAGCTTCTGGTCTTAAAAGTATGTTAAAAGATTTTATAAACAAAGGCTTAACAATTAATGAAATAGCAAATAGTTTACAAGTTTCAAGGTCTGCAGTGGAGGGACTTTTTCGTCGTTTGAATTTAAAATCAAAACCAAAACAAAAAAGAAAAGTTGTTGGCGACAATGCTTGTGAAAAATGTGGATTAGATAAAGGAGTTAACATTAAAATATGTAACAATTGTTTAGCACATATAGATGATACTGGAATGTATTACCCATAACATCAGGAGGAAAAATTGATAACAATAATTTTACCAGATAATATGTCTATGAGAATATCCCAGAAGGACATTCAAATATGGCATGGAGCTAGTATTAAGGTTACAAATCTTCATCCAATGAAAGCTATAGCAATATTGAGGGAGATAGACAGAACGGATATGGTTGATTTGGATGGATATTTAGAAGAGGCTAAAGAAATTCAATTGAGCAATGTATTTCCTATAAGGTGAGTAAAATGTTTTCCATTATAAATGGCGTACAAAAAAAGAAATCAAATGAATTAAAGACCATAACAGTAATTGATCAAAAAGTTGCGAAAAGAATTTGTCAAATGTGTGATGCTATTAGCAGAGCTAAAGAAGTTAATGGTGGAGCTTGTTATGAAGCTTCATTTGAACTTTGGACTTATATTCGAAGTGTATATCCAGATATTGAAGATTCTGACAATTGGTCCATAAAATTTACTTCTTTTACCAAACCAGTTATTTTTCAGAGGCCAGAGGAAGAGGTTGTACCTGATGCTAAAAATAAAAAGTGATGCAAATACAGAAGTTATTAAAGAAAAACTTATGGCTGATATAACAATTTTACTTGAAGGATCAGTCATCAAATTAAGTGAAAACCTTGCTATAACATTGATTAATTTATTTATAAATGGGGTTGGAACAATTTGTTCCATTGAGGACATTCTTAAAAAAGACATCTTTTTCCCACTTCCTATTAATATGGAAGTTAATATGTCTGGACAGAGATTGATAGATATAATGGAGCTTGAAGATTCTGATGAGCCAGAAAATTTGGTAGGGAGGTTTGTAGAAGGTTCTAGTTTGATAAATTGAGGTGGTGGTATGAAATATATAAAGAATGAAAAAATGATTTTGAATGTTAGTGGGATAGAATTTGTATCTAAAATGGGAACCGAAAGATTGGAAATATATTATGAGTCCGGAGATAGAGCAATAGCTGTTTTTGAAAATACAAAAGATAGGGATGAAATGTTTGATGAAATTTGGACGAGTTTATGATAAATATTACATTAACAAAAGAAAGTACTTTTATGTATGATGCTGAGGAGATGAGCATTGTCATCGTTGATTGGGCTGAAGACAGTTGTATTGAAGCACTTAAAAAGAATAATATGTCTTTAATGAAAGGCATTGTTGGAGAAATAAAATTTACAACTGAGGATCAAGTGTCTATGTTTAGGGATATGTTAAATTTTATGTTGGAGAAGAAATTAAAAGAAAATGGATAGTAGGTTCTTGAAGTAGATCATAGTGTTATATGGGACTGCTACGGTATAAGGAGGAAATTAATTTATGTATAATTATCAAGATGAGAGATCGTATGTATTTACTGATGAAGGACAGAGGAATTTTTTAAAGATAAGGGATCATATTGGGGATCTTCTTAAGAAAGCTGGTGCTTTTAAAATGATAAATGTATTGGCTATTCTTGAATCATCTAATGCGTGGCAAATTGCAACTTGTGTTTATCGGTTGGTTGAATTGAATGAAATTAAGCAGGTGAATAGAACTGAAACGGTAGCTATGCAAGATGAGATTTTTATAAGGTGGTGAATATTATGATTGGTGATCAATTAAAAGAATTAGTTTTAAAAAGGACTGGGTTGAAATCGTTTGAACTTGAATGTCCAAGAGAACACTCGGATATGACTCCTTGTGTTGCTAGAGATGGTGACTTAGCTATGTCTGATGATTGCCATTGTGTAGGGTGTGGAACTTCTGTAGATGAGTTATTAGATATAGAAATGAGGAAACAATTTATAATACCCCCAAAAGATAAAATTGTTTTTTATACGGATGACGTTGAAGTTATTCGGCTTGAGAATGGGTATTTTTATTACCGTGGTGAGCAAATTGAAGATGTTCACCTAGTATATGATAGGTTTGTTGATTGGATTAATAAGACAACTATGAAGTGATAGGAGTGTATAATGACAATAACAATTCATTGGTGGTATTTTCCTATAATTTTATTTCTATTACCAATTGTATATTATTCTTTTAAGGATATAGATGGTGGCTATTTTGGTGGAGGATATATAGCTCCAATGTTTATAACCTTTATGTGCTGGATTTTTGCTATTGGATTATTAATAGGACATTTCTTTTAAAGGTTTAGGAGGAAAAATATGAGTAAAGCACCAAACTGTAGTTTTATAAGACTTAATTATTCTATATCAGCTTATTATGAATGTCTGTTAACTCATGCTATTTGTTATGGTGATAGTTGTATATTTATGAAAATACTGTCTTTACTTGAGAATAAAGAGGAGAAGAAGGATGAGCAAACAAGTGTTTGAGATAGATTGGGAAGGTGGGAGAATAACTGAAGCTTTGTTATATGGTTTATTGAATCAGTATAGAAATAATCTCCATCTACCAATTGGTCCTCCCTATGTGGTAGTTAAGGAAGTACCACCTAATGAAATAACCCTGATAACGCCAGATTATTATAGTGCTAATCATTTTAATCCTCCGAAGTATTCTGCTAATTTTCAGATGAAATACTGTGATGCTGGGATAGCAAATGCTAGTTCTTTTACTAGCTCAAGGCCAAAGTGTCCTTATTGCAATCAATCATCTTTAGTTGGGGAATTAAATAGAGATGTTCTTTTTCCACCACTTCTCTATACTTTTTGTGAGAATTCTTTATGTAAGAAAATAGTTTATTTAGATGGTTTGTATGGTGTTGTAACTGAAGAAGAAAGGCAGAAGATGGTTGATGAAAAGAAATTTTATGAAAATCTTTCTTTTTGGAAAAAGTTAAAAATGTGGTTGAATGAATTCTGGAAGGAATTAAGAAATGTTAACTGGTGAAACAATAAGATCAGGTGCTTCGAGAGTATGCCCTAAGTGTAAAATAATGCCTCCTTATGAGGTGTTACAAACGCCTGCAGGATATTATATCGGAACAGTATGTAAATGTGGTCCATATACACGGGAGACAGATTATTTTAAAACCGTGTCTAAAGCAAAGGCAGCTTTAGATGTATTTAATCAAACTGGTGTATTGTACAATGAGAGGTACTAATGAAAATGCTCCCTAATGAATGAATTCATGAATGCTTGGGAACTATTGATGATTGAGATGTCATGGATGTAGAAGTGATATGTTGGTTTGGTAAGGCTGGCATATCATGTTTTTTAATAGATTGCAAGCAGGGGAGCTTTTTAAAAGGAGAAATAATGATTTTATAGGCTTAAAAAAGTAGCTATAGGAGAGTAACTATGGATAAGAAAAATTATTTGTTGGATTTTATTTTAGTGTTATTGTTAATCATAAATATGAGTATTCTGTTGATTGGATGTGATAGCAATAATGTAACGCTTAATGGTATGAGCTTGGAAGAGGCATCTAAGACTACATCTATTGAACATCCAAAGGAATTGATTTGGGAAGAGCCCGAAGTTACTGAGCGGTGTGGTCAAGCAACATATTATAGGGTATATTTCAATGATGGCGTAGACCTTGCTTGGAGGACTACTCAAGAAACTTATATGTATCTTGATGAAATGCATCTTCAAGAAGGAATGATTTACTCAATGTGGGTGAATGCTTGGAATGAAGCTGGAGAAGGGAAAGCCTCTAATAGATTAACAATACCTTGGTAAAGGAGTAATAAATGATTGACATTGATGATTTTAGACGACCAGATGGATCAATTAAATTAGTTGAAGCTTATAAAGAATTACACAAAGATGATTTTGCGACAAAATTAGGTATAAAATATCTAGAATTGATCGAAGAATATCAGCCAATTTTTTCAAAGCCATTAGCGATAGTGACTTTTGCTACAGCTGATATGTTTGCATTAACAAGACCATAAATAGGAGTTATTATGGGATTAAGGATAGAAGATGTAAAAAATCAATCTTTGGAATTGGATATTGTAGGTTATACAACAATAATATCAATTATTGTATTAGGTCCAGAAGAATGGGAAAAAAGTGAAGCTGAACAAGATAAGATATTAGTAGAAATTTCTATTTCAAAAACAATTAATAAATTTTTAACTTTAGTTCCGGATGTTATTAAAACAGCATTTATTGGAAGTAATTATAGCGCTGCACAAATCGAATCAAAAATATTTAATATATTGATTTTACATGGAATTCATTCATTGGCATGTGATGAAAATATACAACAAAAACTTATTAATTTATTAAATGTAAAAAAATAATAAAAAAATTTGCACTTTTGTAAAAATATGTTATAATAGTATTGAAATACAATAAATACCAATGGTGAAGGAAAGGGTTACTTCACTTACGATGATGTTATGTAGGTTCGAATCCTACTCCTTCCAAAAATGGAAGGATCGTCTAATGGCAGGACACAAAAATTTCCTTTTCCGCTTATTCCTTGGTATTTATTAAAAAGAAACAAAATTGCTATGGTGCAGGGAAGAGATACTTCATGTAAACAATTGGTCGTAGGTTCAAATCCTACTAGCGATAACCTCGCTGTAGCTCAGTGGTAGAGCAATTGTAAAAAGACTTTTTCCGATTTATTCCTAGCAATTATAAATAAAAATCGATGGTGAATTATTAGGGTTACTTCATTTTTGGAAAAATACCTTAATTGCTATTCCTCGATTTAATATAAGCCATCGATAGTGAAGGATAGGGTTACTTCAACCTGAAAAAAGAGATACCCTATTCGATTAATTCTTCGATGGTTTTTTGTTAGATCGGAGTGTAGCTCAGTTGGCGGAGCGTCTGGCTTGGGACCAGAAGGTCGAAGGTTCAAAACCTTTCACTCCGACCATAAAACAATTTAATCTTAATCAAAGAAGGAGAAATAAATATGGCGAAAATAAATGTTAAAGTGAAACAACAACCTATTTATACTCATGAAGGTGGTAAAGCAGTTCATATCAACCCGGAACAGCAACTGAAAAGATCAGTAATGTCCTGTATGCTATGGGAAGATGAATTTTATGAGTCTGGAGAAGCGATATCCAAGAGGATAGCAAAATTTATACCTTTGGTGAAACCTGAGAAGGTTGCACAGATTGCTAATGATGCGAGGAATAAATCACACCTTAGGCATGTGCCTCTGTTTATTGCAAGAGAAATGGCAAGGTTGTTTGGGTATCGAAACTATGTCAAAGATATATTAGCTGAGGTGATTCAACGGCCGGATGAGCTAACGGAATTCCTTGCTATTTACTGGAAAGAAAAAAGACAGCCATTGTCTGCTCAGGTCAAGAAAGGTCTTTCTGCTGCATTTGGTAAGTTCAATGAATATCAACTTGCTAAGTACAATAGAGCTGATAAAATAAAGTTAAAGGATGTTCTGAAACTTGTACATCCTAAACCTCGTGATGAAGCTCAAGCGAAGTTATGGGAAAGATTGAAGAACGACAATCTTGTAGTTCCTGATACTTGGGAAGTTGAATTGTCTAAACAGGATGGAAAGACCAAAAAGGAAAAATGGGAAAGGCTGTTAATAGAAAATAAGCTTGGGGGAATGGCTTTATTAAGAAATTTGAGAAACTTTAAGGAGAACAATGTTGATAAAAAGCTTGTCTTTGCTTGTTTAGCAAAAATGAAAGCAGACAAGATTCTTCCATTTAGATTCATTACTGCTGCAAAGTATGCCCCCCAATGGGAATCTATGATTGAGCCCATTATGATAAAATGTATAAGTGGTGAAGAGAAATTAAAAGGGAAAACTATGCTTGTAGTAGATGGGTCTGGATCAATGTTTGGAAGTACTATTTCAAGTAAGTCTGAGATTAACAGATTTGAAGCTGCTTCTGCATTAGCAATTCTTCTCATGGAAGTATGTGAAGAATGCAGCGTGATTATTTATAGCAATAGCCCTCATTTAATTCCTTCTCGAAAAGGTTTTGCTTTAAGAGATACTTTGTTTTCTAAGGCAGAAAAAGGCGGAACTAATACTGAAGATGCTTTACAGCTTGCTGCAGAAGAGGGTTATGACAGGATTATTGTTATTACTGATGAGCAGAGTCATCAGAATGTCCAAACTCTTATTGATGGAGCAAAAGGTTATTTCATAAATATAGCTTCTGCTCAAAATGGTATTGGATATGGTAAATGGGTTCATATTGATGGATTCTCGGAAGCCGTTGTTAATTATATAAGAGAATATGAAAAAGCAGAAAACAATCAATAATACTTGTATAGATTGCTATTATTATGATAGTAATCTATTAAGTAGTGTGATCAATATAAACTGCAGAATAAATAAATTCAGAAATCAAATTATTCTTTCTGTTACACAAGGCATGAATATTATAACAATTAAATGTGAACAATTTAAAAAAAGGAGAAAATATGGATCTTATAAAAACAAATTGGAATGCAGAATTTACAAGTGAGATGCTTGGAACAATTCCAAAAGATAGGTCTATATTTGAGACTATTGTTCTTAAGAAAGCAGACAAAGCAGAAAAGAATGGTATAGAAGTAGATAAAGATGCAGAAATGACAGCTACTCCAGAAGATGTTGCTGAATTAAGTACTAAAGGTCGTACTGGATTTCATCGTGATGAAAAAAGTATATTTATCTATGACTATATGATTAAAGGAAATATTAAATCAAATATTGAAAGTTTAATGCAATCTGGTCAAATTCCAAAAATCAGCAGTTATAAATCGCATCTGGATAAATGGTTATTTATAACGCCAAGAGAAATAAGATTTTATACATCAGAGGAAAACCTTATCGAAATATCACAAGGAAATGTAGAAAGAATTATTAGAATCTGGACTAAGATTGAAGGAAGAATGGCACAAGTAACAGTTCCAGCTACATCAGAAATTGTTAAAATAGGAACAAAATTTAGTTTTGAAGTAACACTTCTTAAAAACAAAGATTTTGACATGGATCTCATTCGCAAAGCTCTTGATTATAGCAAACTTTATGGTCTTGGTCAATGGAGAGGTTCTGGTGGTTATGGCCGCTATATAGCAACTGAAACAATATAATATTTAAATCAAAGTAATGGCATTGTAAAATTAAGTTCCGTAATGTACAGTAGTGTAGTGGTATTTTACAGTGAGGTGTGGTAACTTTTTGTTTTGGTATAGTATGATAAATTGAGGTAAAGTTATGGTTAGGTAGAGTCCAGTTTTGTAATGGTCAAGTGATGTGTTTGTTCTGTGACAGTATCGTAATATATTTTTAAACAGCAGGAGAATAATTATTGAAATGTTATATAAATTGCAGATATTGCCAGAAGGGAAAAATTTGATAGACTGCCAAAAAGAATTTAATGATATTAAAACAGTAAAAGCAGAAATGAGGAGAAACATTAAACCTGGAATGGTCATATTTATATCAGATGCTTCTGGCAATACTGTTGATTTTATGTATCGAAAACGTAGGAAAAATAAACTAAAAGAGGATGAAAATTGACCAAAAAGCCATAAAAAAATACTGTAATTAAATACAAAATATATATAAATAAATATGTGATAAAATAAATCTCTATTCCTTTTAAAAAGATTATATACTATTATACAGTTGCTTAAAAGGAGTAGAGATTTATGGCATTAAACAGACGTAATGGAAAAGGATCAAATCAGAAGAAACCTCCACTTTCTGTGATTCAAGGAACGTTTGGTGGAGATAAGCTTAAGAACAGTAATACTGAAGATACAATTGCTACTTTTGAAAGAATAAAAAAAGAGAAGCTTAAAGAATATAAAGTAAAGATAACAAAGGAAAAATTAAAAAACTTATCTGCAGAAACAGTTGCCCAAACCATTATAGATTGTGATGGCTATATTATGAAAACAGCTATTAAGCTGAATTGTTCTTATGGCCGTATAGTAAAAATAATAAAAGCAAATCCAAAACTTAAAGACCTCATCAAAGATTCTTCAGAAGCCCTTTTAGATCTAAGCGAAAATCAATTAAGAGACTTAATATTAGCAGGAGACAGATCTGCTATAATATTCCATTTGAAGTGTAAAGGTCGTCATAGAGGCTGGATTGAAGATGGGCCTCCAATCAATGAAGACGAGCAGCCAGTACAGTTTTCTTATCAGACGGTTTTGCCAGTTGGCTTTAAAATTGTTCCAGAAGATGCAATCATTATTGATCCAGCAGCTAAAAAGACTTTAGAGGAAAAAACAGTAGAAGAGACAGAAAACAAAAAGGCAGAAAATTTATAATGCTACAACAAATAGGTAAGCCATCATCTACATTAGCTGAAAAAATAAAACCGCCTAAAAGACCTAAAGGCAGACCAAAAGGAACAGTATCATTAAAAATTCCTACTAAATCAAACTTATCTGGAAGACCAAAAAAAGATTCTGACAAATTAGCAATAAAAAGTACTGTAGTATTAGATCTCAATAGAAATACTGCAGAACAAACAGTCATAAATAGAGGTGGACGTGGTAGTTCCAAAAGCCATTCAATTGCTCAGTCAATGATAGAATATTTTTTTACGATCCCTAATGTAAAAATCCTTATAGCAAGAAAAACACAACCAAGTTTAAGATTATCAGTAATGCCATTAGTAAAAGGCATAATAGATTCTTATGGATTATGGAATAAGGTCTTCGAACAAAAAGTAGATAAGTTTATGTGGAGCCCTGTAAAAGGACTTATACATTTTGCAGGTTTAGATGATCCAGAAAAAGTAAAGTCATCTGATTGGAATATGATCTGGCTAGAAGAAGCAACCGAGTTTGAATATAACGATTATATGAACTTACTGATGAATTTAAGGGCTCCAATAACTTATGGCTGGCAAAGAAACAGACTGTTTATGAGTTTCAATCCAATCGATGAGTACCACTGGATAAAAACAAACCTAATAGACAAAAAAACAGAAGATGTAAAAGAGATCCCCAGCACTTATTTATATAACCCATTTCTGACAGACGATTATAGAAGAACAATAGAAAGCCTCCAGTTTCAAGACCCAAATTATTATAGAATATTTGCAAAAGGAGAGTGGGGGAAACTTGATCATCTGATATTTAAAAACTGGATTTCAGTCCCTTATCTGATAGAAGGAGAAGGAGTGTTTGGTTTAGACTTTGGATACAATAATCCTACATCTTTAATAAAATGCAATATAGATAGTTATGAAGTAGGAGTAGAACAGAGGTTATATGAAACAGGATTGACAAATTCAGCACTTATTAAACGTATGCATCAAATATTGACAGAGGACGAAATATTACAATGCCCAATTTATGCAGATGGTGCAGAACCCCAAAGAATTCAAGAGCTTATTGATGCAGGGTTCTGGGTTAAAAGTGCAGACAAAAACGTTAAAGACGGAATCGATTATGTGAAGAGGTGTAAGCTGAGAGTAAAGGACGATTCTGACAATGTAATAAAAGAATTGAGAGGGTATAGTTATAGAGTAGACAGGAATGGGAGGGTATTGGAAGAACCCATCAAGTTTAATGATCACTGTATGGACTCTATAAGATATGCAATCTATTCACATAGTCTGAGTTGGGGAAATACAGTAAATATAAGAGTATTGTAGGGGCAGAACAAATGGGAGAGAGCACTGGATATTTAGCAGGAAAGTTATTTAGAAATGATTCTGTAATAACAAGTAAATTAAAACAAGAAAGAGAACAGAATCAAGATGGTCATGCTATAGATGGACTCTTTGACTGGTATAAGGATCATAATGGAGCTTTATCCCAAAATAAACCTGTTTGTTACTTTAGCAGAAATTAAAAAGGAAACAAAGCCATGAAGATATTTGGATACGAAATTAATAAAGCAAAAGCAGAGGAAGAAACAATAGACGATCCTAGAGTAAGAGGAGTTTACATGCCCTACTACACTTTCCAGAATGTTATTCCTTTACCTTCTGATTTTACAGCTATGGTTAATGCTTATAAGAGTTGGGTATATATATGTGCAAATAAAAACAGTAATTCTGTAGCAAATGTACCTATACGTTTATATGCTAAAAAAAAGAGCAAAAAGCAGAAGTTTATAGTAAAGACTAAATCTATAGACTTTAATACAATGAAACGTCTGCAATCAAACAGCATACTTACAAAAAAAATAGCAGATGCAGTAGAAGTAGAAGAAGTATTAGAGCATCCTTTCTTAGATTTATTAGAGCGAGTAAACCCAATGCAGAGCAGATTTGATTTATGGGACATGACTCAACTGTTCTTAGAACTTACCGGTAATTCATATTGGTATATAATAAAGGACAAACTGGGTACGCCTTCACAGATCTGGCCTATACCACCACAATATATGAAGGTAGTAACATCTAAAGAAACACTTATATATGGCTATGTCTTTGAATTTGGAGCAAGAAAGGTTCCATTTGATTACGATGAGATCATACATTATAAGTTCAGTAGTCCATTAAGCCAGTTATATGGCACTGGCCCTCTTTCTGCAGTATTTGAAACGTATATAGTAGATCAGAATATAAGACGATACGATACAGCCCTGCTCAGTAGTGGTGGAAAACCAGATGGTGTTCTTCAAACTGAACAGAACCTTTCTGAAAGAGAGTTTGAAAGATTAAGAGATCAATGGAAGCAAAGATATGGAGATGAAAGTAAAGCAGGCAAGACCCTTATATTAGAGAAAGGATTGAAGTATCAGCCAATTACCTTTACGCCTAAAGAGATGAACTATGTAGTAGGACGAAAGCTTAATAGAGAAGAGATTGCAGCAGCATTTGGAGTACCATTAAGTAAGCTTACTACTGAACAAGTCAATTTGGCTAATGCTTATGCAGGTGAAAAGCAATATGCACAAGATACTATAGAGCCAAGATTAAGAAGATTAGAAGAAAAGATTAATGAAAGAATTATGCCAATGTATGATGATGGTGAAAGCCTGTTTGTAGCTTATGATAGCTCTGTACCTGAAGATAGAGAGTTTGAAGCAGCAGAAAGACAAAGGAGATTAGGTTCATATATGTCATCAATCAATGAAGAAAGAGAGAAACTGGGTATGAGTTCAGTAGAATGGGGAGATAAGCCGCTTACTGGACCTGGTATAGCACCTTTAGGATCACAACCTCAAGGCGCTCCTACAGGCACAGGCCCGTCGCCTAGTGGAGGGAATGTAGAACCTGGTGCAAATGCACTGTCAGCAGCAGCTACAGATGGAGACTTATCAGGAATGTCAGATGGTGAATTGGATTCAGCATTAGCAGCAATGAATGAAAGTAAAAGAGGAATATACAATCATTGACAGGAACATTAGGTTTGATTTATTATTTATTATTTGCAGATCGGTGGGTCAACCAAATCTTATTTGACCAAAAAGAATAGGTGGACCATCCCGGCTTGGTTCTGCACTCGTCCAAACCTAACTTTTTCCTAGAATTTTTCCAGGCTGGGCTACCTAAACGTTTCAGAACGATTAGGATTCCCAAAATGATTTAATTAAGGATCATATTTAATTAATGATTCAAAACTTGTTTAAATTAAGAGTCTTATTTAATTAATGATTCAAAGTTCAAATGAACAATTAAATAAATTTTAAAGGGGTATAGAAATGAAATCTTCAACTGGCTATTTAATAGGAACTATAATGAAAGGTGGGCCAGGCTCTGGGAATTTTGGTCATACCGGACGTCCAGGAATAGTAGGTGGGTCTGGAGAAGGTGGCGGTGGTTCTGCAACTAAACCAGCAGATAAGCCATATTTAAGATATACTGGAGAAGTAAATGCAAATCAAGCAGTAATCAGACTTCAAGAAAAATATTCTCGAGCATCAGCGGGTGAAGGTTCAAAAAGAGAGGTAAAGCTTAATGTTGCTTTAGACGAAGCATACAATGCACTTGACAAATCAAAAAAGGCTTCAAAACTTTCACAAATTGCTGAAAAGACTGGCAGCTCTAAAGCTCATACAGCTGCCGCAGCCGCTCATGATATAGCAGCACAAGCTCATACAGAAGCTTATCAATCAGCAAAATTAGCTGGGGATAAGATTACAACAGAACTGCTTAAATATTCTGTTGAATTTCATAATTTGTGTTCAAATGCGCATAAAGAAGAAGCTAACAAAAAGAGTTACATATAGAGGCAAATAATAAGATTATATGGACTTTAATGAAACGCATCATTCTTGGATGAAATTCTATCGTTGAAGTTCAACCCTATAACAGAAAAAAGACTTATTTATATTAACTTTTAACTACAAAGGGGTTTATTATGACAGATTCAACTGGTTATTTAATAGGAACAATTATGAAAGGCGGTCCTGGCTCCGGCAACTTCGGTCACGTTGGCAGACCCGGAATGGTAGGAGGTAGTGGAGAAGGTGGTGGGAGTGCTGGGGCTAAACCTAAAGATGCCATTAAAAATAGTGAAGGTAAAACTGCAGGAAATGGTTTGGTTGGGCTAGCACCCAAACTAACCATAAAACCAACTGATACTCCAGAAGTAATAGAATCTAAAAAATTAAGTTTGAAAGCTGAAGAAGCAACATTCCTAGCAGGTGAAGCAATGGGAAAAGCTTCAACTCATAACTGGGAATTGGGTGGCCTAGAAGGATTCGAACAAGGAATTGAAAAAGAAAGAACAGCTTTAAAACTACTGAAAGAGGCGCATAAGGCTACTAAAAGATCACTTGAATCTAAAAAACCAGTAAGGATTGGCTATCATAAGTTTGAGTTGAAAGAGCTCTCAGCATGGATTGACACTTTTAAATTAGCTGTAAATGGATATGACTATAGAAAAAGGTGGACAGAAAGTTTATTGAGAGATGGATCGTTAAAACCTTAGAATTGGAGAAATCATGAAGTGCTTTTATCATAATGATTTAGACGGAAGATGTTCAGCACATTGTGTATATACATGGGCAACTCTTTCTGAAAAAGATTTTGAAGTTGGAAGCCAGTTTATAGAAATGAACTACAACAAAAGATTTCCGATTGAAGTTGTACAGAAAGATGAATCAGTCTGGATAGTTGACTATTCTATATCAGTTGGGGAAATGAAAGCATTGCTGGAAATTACGCCTAATGTAGTTTGGATAGATCATCACAAAACGTCTATTGAAAAATATGCAGATTTTCCAGCTGAGATCAAAGGAGTAAGAATTTCAGGAGAAGGTTCAGGTGCTATGCTTACATATAAGTATCTGCACTTATGGACTGACAGGGGGAAAGAGTTTAAGCCTGAAGGTGGAATTATAATATCTAAAGAAGAAGTCGATATTCCTGAATATGTTCAGTTAGTATCAGATTGGGATGAATGGAAATTTGAATTTGAACCAAAAACTAAACGATTTAAAAATGGCTGTGAATTGTACGATCACCTGCCCAAATCTGACTTTTGGTTTCAGTGCCTTATAAATCCAGAATTTATAAATGAAGTTGCTTCTAGAGGAGAAACTGTAGTTCAGTATAGAAACAAGTTTGCTGAAAATTTCTTAAAGTCTTGGTCATTTGAAACTCAGTTTGAAGGGTACAAATGCGTAGCAGCTAATGTAGGACTTGCTAACTCTGATTTTTTCAGTTCAGTTGGAGAAGACTATGAAATACTTATGCCGTTTGTATTTGACGGAAAAAGATGGTCTGTTTCAATGTATTCTAAATCTATAGATGTAGGAGCTATCGCTAAAAAATATGGTGGTGGTGGCCACTTTCAGGCTGCTGGATTTGTATGTGACCAGTTGCCATTTGGAGAAAATTGATATGTTAGCTACACCTAAATGTTATACCAAAAAGTGCAAGTTTTTTGAAGGCGTGTTTCAAATTGATAGATCTAAAAAATAATCTTTGTAGTTATAAATTAAGTTTATAAAAGTGGAGGTTTAATATGGAAAAATTAAGATTTGTAGAAGCAACTGGTTTTATAAGCGGGCAAAAGAAAGATGCAAGCTCTATAGGATTTTTAACAAGTAATATTTTTAAAGGCGGTCCTGGTTCCGGAAACTTCGGTCACGTTGGCAGGCCGGGAGTTGTTGGAGGCAGTGGAGAAGGAGGAGGAAGTGGAGGTGCAGCTACAAAACCAGCAGCAAAACCAAAAACAACTGTCAATGTTACTCTTAATGGGAAGAAACAAACTATTGACTTTTCAGATTATAAAGATGATAAAGATATGAAAGAAGCATTTAAAAATGGTGTTAAAAAAATCGAAGAATTTGCTGTTGATGATGGACTTAAAAAAGTTACACAATCATTTGTTAATGATTCACTAGAAGATTATCCAGAAGGTGTGGAAGATTTAATTACAGATTATTGTACAAGAAAAATTGGTATTAATTTGAAAGATAGGGATTCACTTTCATTAGATACAGAAATACAATTATCAAAAGTTATTTCATCTGTTTGGAGAAACCTTAAAGCTGATATAACTAATAGGGTAAACGAGAATCTAGGGGACATGATGGATTGGAAAGATAAATCATGACAGATTCAACTGGCTATTTAATAGGAACTATAATCAAAGGCGGTCCTGGTTCCGGAAACTTCGGTCACGTTGGCAGGCCGGGAGTTGTTGGAGGCAGTGGAGAAGGTGGGGGGAGTGCTGGGACTAAACCTTCTAATAAGATACCTGAACCTGAACTAATATTTAGTCTCAAAAATAAAGGCAAACATCAAGAATTTGGTAAGTTTAAAGGCAAAGAAATAGACAATAGCAAAGGTCAATATGGTTATGGATCTGATATAACAGAATATGTTTCACCTAAAAAAAGTAAAATTTATGTTGTAGATTCCGCATATAATCCAGGAATGCGTCGTGGAAGTGGAGTAAATGGAAGTGTTCGCATAGATTTTTACAATAAAGATGATAGGTTTGCTTCTGATGAAAATAGCAAATTGTTTCAAGGAATGGAAAGAAGAGAAAAAGAAAGAAACTTTCTTTTTAAAAAATTTGGAATTGATCACAAATGGCAATATAAACAAAGTAGAGGCGGTTAGATTATATGAAATTTAAATTGAAAGAATCTACTGGTTATTTAGTTGGTGGTATTCAAAAAAGCGGCTCTGGGAATTTTGGCCATTTTGGAAGACCTGGATTTGTTGGTGGAAGTAGTAGTAACAAAACAGAAAATAATGTTGTTAAATTGTTGAATAGCACAATTTTGACTGATGTTGATTTAAAGAATTCCGCAGTAGATAATATGCTTTCTTCTATAAGCAAAGAGCTTAAAATAAAATATAATTGTTGTGAACAGAATATTATGCAAAAAGCAATCACAAGTGGTAGATTGCCTATATGGATTTCTTTGAATGCATATAGGGGAAAAAGATATGATACAGATATTTCATCAAACATCATACCAGATTCTGAACATTGGGAAATAGATATATCAGTAGGCTCTTTTGGTGAAACATATCATTATACTCAAGAAGGACCTATTGAAAATTATAAAAGTTATTATCGTTATCGATGCATGCTTCCAAAAGATTTTTCGAAAAATGATTTGAAAGAAGTAAAAAACGATATTAAATTTAAGATCAACAAAGGTATACAAGTTTTTAAAGATATATCTAAAAAATTAGAAAGACAATACAAATAAGGTGAAAATTATGATTAAGAGAAATGGTAATAAATGGGAATTGTGGAGTGCTGATGGTAAAAAACTTTTAGGTACACACAATACAAGAGGAGAAGCTTTAGCACAAGAACGTGCTATACAAGCTAATAAAAAAAGAGGCTACGACCATTTGATCATAAAACAAACTTCTATTGGTTTTATGATTGGTGAAAAACAGAAAGGGAAATAGATATGCAAATAATGCCACCACGTTGCTATTTGAATGATAGGAAATGCAAATATTTTAATGGATTCATTCTTACAAAGAATGGCAGATCAGGTAAAGTTGTATGCAAAGCTTTTCCAGAAGGTATTCCAGAAATTATAGCTTATGGAAAAGATCTTCATAATAAAGTTATAGATGGTCAAATTGGAAATTTTGTGTTTGAACAGGAGACATCTAAATGATTGGTCTTCAAACATATATCAAAGGCGGTCCTGGTTCCGGAAACTTCGGTCACGTTGGCAGACCCGGAATGATTGGAGGTAGTGGAGAAGGTGGGGGAAGTGCAGCTGCTCCTGAAAAAATAACAACTTCTTTTAAATCACTTAAAAAAGAATTCGATGATAGAGGAGATAATACTCCATTTGATAAAACAAATCTTAAATTAGAAGCTTATAGGATAGGTAAAGAAGAATCAAATAGAGGAATCTTTTTTTCTGCAGATTATAAAGGTGCATTGGCTTATGCTTCTATACATCCTGGACATGCAGTTCAAAAATATGAAATCAATTTAAATAAAGCTCTTATTGCTGGACATCAAAACTCTGTTTCAAAATTATTTTGGAATAAATCTTATGGTGATATGATTGACTCACTGGGGCAGAGGTTAAGATCGTCAGTTTTAGGAGGACGAGCATTTGATAAAAAAGTTATGAAAGAAGCAGTCAAAAGAGGTTATGATGGAATTATATATACTAATCCAGCTCCTCCCGCAGGGATGGAGGTAGTTGTATTTTATAAAAAAAATCTTCATTTTAAATCTCTTTCAAAAATCTTTATCAAAGGCGGCCCTGGCTCCGGAAACTTCGGTCACGTTGGCAGGCCGGGAGTTGTTGGAGGCAGTGGAGAAGGTGGAGGCAGTGCTGGGGCAAAACCTAAAAAACCAATTGAGTTTACAGCCGAAGATGTATTTATTGATGAATATACCGATAAATTAAAATCAACACATGATGCATATAAAATCTTTGGCAATCAATTACACATTCAAGGTAAAAATAAAAAAACAATAGAAAAAAATCTTTCTTATTTAGATAAATTTTCAGATGAAATACTTCAAAAGCTTAAAGATAGAAATGTTAATATTTATATGGGTGACAATTCTATAGTAGAACTTGATGACAATGGCTATCTTAAAGGCAAAAATCCAAGGGGTTGGCCGCCAAATATGACATGGGATGATTGTGGTGGTTGTTATAATGATTTAAAAAATGTATTGTCTATTGGTAATATGTTAGGGGGAAGTGCTTCTGTAGCTGGCCATGAACTTGGACATGCTATTCAAGATGAAATAATAAATAAAACTCCGGAAAGAAGAAAACAATTAGTAGATCTTCACAAAAGATATTCAAATACATTTGACTACTATTTTCAACAAGGCAAACCTGGAAATTCAGTAGGGACCCAAGAGATGTTTGCTGAGATGATGGCACATATAGCAGAATATGGAGAAGTTTTAGCTGATGGCGATTCATTTAGTGATAAAAAATTTGCAAAAGAAGCAAATAAACTTATAAAAAAATGGGGATTGAAAAGATGAGATCAGTTATTTATAATGATGTTTTATATATACCAATGATAGCAAATGGTAAAAATATTATTGGTGATGGTATGGTTCCTATTACTAAAACTGATCCTAAATATGATTATTGGTATGAAAAAGCTAAGAAATTTGAGGATTTAAAACGCATCAAAAGTCTTTATAATGTTGAATCAGTTGTTATTAAATCAATATTAAATAAAGCAGAATGGGAAGTATATTTTAAAACTTTAACAAGTAAAAAAGAAAAAGACTTTGCAAAATTTATTTATAGTTATTTCCAAGATCAAAAAGATGCAGTATTAAAAACTCTTTCAAATAAAATGAAATCCTTTGCCAAAGGCGGTCCTGGTTCCGGAAACTTCGGTCACGTTGGCAGGCTGGGAGTTGTAGGCGGTAGTGGAGAAGGTGGAGGGAGTGCAGCAGCAAGACCTTTAGGTCGTAGACGAATTAGACCAGTTAGACTACAAGATCTTAAACCAGATCCTACTTTGCAATCTGAAAAAATTGGCTCAATGATTTCATTAGATATTCCAGCATCAGAAGTAAGAGCAAAAATATTAGAAATGAACAAAACAATTGATAAAAAATTTGAAGATCTTGTCAATCGAGAATTATTAGTTTTTGGCGAAGTAGCTAGAAAAAAAGAAGAAGAAAGAAAGTTAGGTAAATATAGAAATGATCCATATTGGAGAGAAAAGCTTACTAGCAATCCTGAATATCAAAAACTTATTAATAAATTTGACGATATTGAAAGCGAAAGAAGTAAATTATTAGATGAAAGACATGTAATTATATCTGATCTTTTAGCACAACCAAGTGAAGATCAAGCAGATTTATATGTCAATATGTTTTATAAAGTGTCACCAAGTCAAAAACAATGGTGTGAAAAGGTTTTAGCAAATGCAAATAGCATAATCAATAAAAGTGTTGTTAGTGATGGCCTTGTTACTATCAATTTAGAAAAACCAAACTATAGAGGAAATTATGATGAGGATTTTAAAATAATACATACACCAAAAGATAGAGATACATTGATTCATGAGTTTGGCCATCATATTGATGAGAATAATTTAAATGTACAAAACGCATGTATCGATTTTAGAAATAGAAGAACTGAAGGTGAACAAACAGTAAAATTAAAAGATCTTGCTTTTAATTCTTCTTATGATGACGATGAAATAACTAAAAAAGATAAATTTTTTAGTTCGTATGTTGGTAAAATTTATAAAGACAATTCAAATGAAATTTTATCTATGGGATTAGAAAAGTTAATGAGAAGCCCAGTTGATTTTCTTAATAGAGATCCAGAACATTTTGATTTAATAGTTGACATAATTAAAGGCAAATATAATACTAAGAAATGAGGCTTTATGACTACAAGAATAGAAGAAGGTGGGTCAATAGCTATTTGGAATAATAATAAGTGGATTTCAAAAGATAAGTATTTTGAAAAAGAACTTAACTATTTTATGGATCCAGTAATATCTGGCCCATCAAATCCATTTCCAGCAAAAGATGCTATCAATATTGTTAAAAAGAATTTTCCATATGCTAATATAATTGAAATGGATGAAGAACCAGAATTCGATCCTGATGCTGTATATTAATGGAGGATGTGCAATGTTTGATAATGAATGCTATATAGAAATTGAAGATAAAATTGAAATCAAAGGCGGTCCTGGATCCGGCAACTTCGGTCACGTTGGCAGGCCGGGAATGATTGGAGGTAGTGGAGAAGGTGGGGGAAGTGCAGCAGCAAGACCTTTGAAATATGCTTTAACAGAAGCAAAAAGTGTAAATGATATTCCAAAATGGATTACTGATAAATATAGAATTCCACCTTCTTGGTCTGAGTTAGAATATACTGAAGATCCTAAAAGTGATTTGCTTGTTAGAGGCAGAGATGAAAAAGGTCGTGGAGTATATTTAAGAACAAAAGAAGCAGTTGGTAAGGGGGAGTTAAAAAAATGGAAAGGCCTTGACAGGCTTGAAGACAACTTTGATATAGTTTACAAAGCAAATGAGGCAAATAGAAGATCAAAAGATCTTAAAACAAGAGATTGTGCTGATTGTCAAAAGGTAATAGTTGAAATGGGATTAAGGCCTGGAAGTAATGCAGATACCAAAGCAGAAAAAAAAGCTTATGGAGCTACTACACTTGAGGGCAGACATGTTATAAAAACTAAAGATGGTGTATCTTTAGTTTTTGTTGGTAAAAAAGGTGTTGAGCAAAATCATCCAGTTACAGACAAAAGATTACAGAGTATGTTATTGAGTAGGGCTAATAGAGCTGGCAAAAATGGAAAATTATTTTCTATAAGTTATGGCCAACTGTATAGTTATGTAAAACAACTTGGTGGTAAACAATTTACTGCAAAAAACTTTAGAACTTATGTTGGAACAGATGAAGCAGTTAAAGAAATGAAAAAATATCCAAAACCAACAACAATGAAAGAATATAAAAAAACAGTTAAAGCTGTAGCAACTGCAGTTGCATCAAAACTTGGCAATACCCCTGGAATGGCTTTACAATCATATATAAATCCATCAATTTTTCTTGAATGGAGGGTAAATTAATGTTGTCACCAAAAGTATATTACAATGAAATAATCGAAGATGAAAATGAAGGGCTTGGGGAAACTGAAGATATGGATCCTGATGATGAGTTATTAGATGAAACTCCATGGGATGTTATTGATATTCTTGGTTTTGATCCTAAAGAATTTGACGAGGAATAAAATGATTGGTCTTCAAATATATTATAAAGGCGGTCCTGGATCCGGCAACTTCGGTCACGTTGGCAGGCCCGGAATGATTGGGGGATCTGGAGAAGGAGGAGGTAGTGCAGCAGCTCCTAGAAAACGTGATATATATGCTAATGGCAAGATTGTATATAAAAATTCTGGATCCACATTTGTGGACAAAACAGTACAACATATTTTATCTAATTTAAGTAAAGAAGCTATTACACAATTAGTTCATCGTAATAAACCAATTATTATTCATGCGAAACATGGAATAAAAAGAACACGCACTGTAATAAATGGTTATTTTGGTAAATATTCTTTTAATGCACTTACATTTGGCATGCATTCATTTAAAAATAATTCTGTTGTCATTTATCCTGATAGCATTAAAGAATCAGGTATGTTTAAAGGTAATGCAAAAGGTGGTATTGCAACAGTTTTATTGCATGAACTTGGACATGTTGCTACACGACATGATACTAAACAAACTCCTTTTGATGAAGCAGTTGCTAATGATTGGGGCAGACGATATGGCAGACGTTATGGATTTAAGCCTGGGATATTAGAAGGGTAAATTCTATGAAACAAAAATTATATGATATTGATTTTAAAGAAACTGATTCTATTAATGATGCTACTTTTATTTCTTCATTTGATGATGATTATCAATCTTTTGGATTTATAGATGATATTAAGAAAATTGAAACCAAAGGCGGTCCTGGCTCCGGAAACTTCGGTCACGTAGGCAGGCCGGGAATGGTAGGTGGCAGTGGGGAAGGTGGAGGAAGTGCAGCAGCAAGACCTTCAAATGGAATACGCAAAAATAACAAAGTTGTTCATGATAAAAAAAATATGAAACAACTTAGAGAAAAATATAAAAACGATTCTAATTTTAGAAAGGCGGCTAATGCTATTGCTATGTATACTGCTGGATATTTTATACCAGTACGTAAAGTTAGTGCTTTATTAAGAGGGGAAAATGATCCAGAAGCAGAAGCTATTTCTAAATCATTGCCTATGAAGTTGATAATGCAATCAAAATCATCAATAACAAATTCATTAGTAAAAGATTCTGATGTTTTAGTAAATGATGATAAGATGGGAGAAATTGTAGCAAAATTAAACGAAGCAATTGAGAATGCTGAACCAATAGGGCAATATCTATATAGAGGAGTGCCAGAAAGCTATTTTGCTAAAAAGGCAGGTGATATAGCATTTGGATGGGATGGTAAAACTCTTCCAAAAATTGGGGATACTTTACATGCAGCTGGTGTTACATCTTTTACTAAAGATAAAGAAATAGCGCAAGCTTTTTCTCTTGGGCTTGCAGATGGACAATCAGAAATGGCAAAGTATTTTGTAAATGGTGGTATTCTATTTGAAGTAAAAAAAGGATGTAAAGCTTTAGATGTTAAAGACATTTCGGACTGGAAGCAATCAGAAATGCTTACATTTGGAACTTTTAAAGTAACTCATGTTGATCAAAAAGAAATACCAAATCCTGACGATCCTATGTGGGGAGACCCAAGATATATTACAACAATTGGACTTGAACAGATTTCTACAGATTATAAACCAAAAAATAAATCTTTCTTTGACAATAGAGAAGATGATTTTGTTAAACAAACATTTGCTTGTCCTTTAACAACGTTTGATGGGATAAAAGAATATTCTGTTAAAGGTTTATCTCGGTTTTTTAAAGGCGGCCCTGGCTCCGGAAACTTCGGTCACGTTGGCAGGCCGGGAGCTGTTGGT
>Ga0208980_10000336_pt1 | contig 25697 bp, 24 predicted proteins | sample WetSurMetagenome_3_FD_187993 | JGI IMG/M metagenome (GOLD analysis project Ga0208980, IMG submission 187993) | Wetland microbial communities from Twitchell Island in the Sacramento Delta, sample from surface sediment Aug2011 Site A1 Bulk (version 2) | ecosystem: Environmental > Aquatic > Marine... | reverse complement strand
CACCGGCCAGCTCTCCGATGACATTGATGAGCTCTGCATTGGCCGGGAGCACCACTTTGGCATTGTTCGCCAGCGCTCTTTCCACGGTCTCAAGCCTTTTCAGAAGCTGGGCGTTCCCGATGAAATACTCGTTGGCAGCCTCGTTCACAAGCTTGATAGCCTGCGCTTCACCCTCGGCTTCCAGAATCCTGGCCTGCTTGACGCCGTCAGCTTTTTTGATCTCGGCGCGTCTGGACCCGTCGGCCATCGTCTCCTGAGCGGTAGCGAAGTCGATGGCGGCGATCTTTTCATTTTCCGCCTTTACGACCTTGTTCATGGTCTCCTGGACATCTTTGGGAGGATCGATCTCCTTCAGTTCCGTGCGCACGATATCAATGCCCCAGTTAAGCGTTTCTTTCCTCAGGGTGTTCTGCAGCTCTTCGTTGATCTTGCCGCGTTCGCTGTTTGCCGACTTCAGGGTCAGCGTGCCGATGATGTTCCTAAGGGTTGTGCGGGCAAGGTTGACAATCTGATACTGGTAGTTGAACACATTGTACTGGGAGTTCTTGACGTTTTGCTCCTCATCCTTGACCTTGAAATACACCTGCGCGTCGACGCGGGCATTCAGGTTGTCGTTGGTGATGATTTCCTGCGGCTCGGCGTTGACCATAGTCTCGGTAATATTGACCCGGTACATCTTGTCGATGGCGGGAATGATCCAGTGAAAACCGGGCATTGCAAACCGGTGGTATTTCCCGAGCCTTTCAATCAGCCCCCGATTCGTCGGGCGGACAATACGAATGCCTTGCAGGAAGATAATGACCGCGATCACCCCAACAATGAGTACCAGGTATTCCATTCGTTCCTCCTTTGGTTTAGGACCAGTAGACGCAGGCGGGATTCAATCCCCTGGCTGCATTCAACGTTCCAACGTTCCAACGTTCAACGTTTTACATCTGAGATCATTCCGCGAAATGTCCCGGAGCTTATGCGGCTTGCCCCGATTTGCTCGTGCCTGCCTATAATATTGCCATGAAAAAATAGTAAGTCATAATCCCTGCGACACCCAACCGCAGAATTGTGGCAAACAGGGTTCCCACCATTACGCCCCACCCTGCCTTGAGAGCCTCCTTTTTTTTCTTATGTGCAAACCACTCGGCTATCACGGCTCCGGCAAAACCTCCCGCCAGCATGGCGAGGGGCGAACCGAACATGCCGATCAGCATACCCAGCACTGAACCCCAGATGCCCCATTTCGACGCTCCGTATTTTCTGGCGCCCATCAGCGGAATTATGTGGTCCATGACAGCCACCAGAACCATGATGATGCCCAGGATGATGATGAGAGCCGGTGTCAGCGGCGGGGAAAAGTGTCTGGATACGGCCAGGAGCAGCAGGCCGGCAAAATTCAACGGCGGCCCCGGAAGCATCGGGAGGACGCTGCCGGCCAATCCGAGGAGCATCAGGACAATACCCAGGACGACTATGAGCGCGTCAAGCATTCCTTGATTCCGTTTGAGCACAGGAAATAAAAGTCCCTACGCCGGCTGAAATCCATTTTAGACGGTAAATCGCCGGCAAACCTGCTATTTTTTGCAGGCATCAGAGAAAATATAGATTCGAACCGCCGGAGCTTGAAGCCCCTCCATGATATCAAGTCCCCGGCTTTGCGGGTGTGATACTTACAAACAGCCGCCGCCAATGGAAACGGTTATTGCCGCTCAGATGCGCGGGTAGCAAAATGAAGGTGCTTTGTGTCATTCTTGATATTGTGGCCTGCAAAACATCAAGAGACGTGTGAGGAGGTCTTATGGCTGAAAAACATATTGCGTGGGCAATCACAGGTGCGGGGCACGGCCTCGAGGAGTGTGTCCAGGTGCTCCTGAAGCAACCGAAAGTGGATGTATTCCTTTCCCGGGCCGGCGATGAAGTGATGCAAAAATACAAACTCAGCGTGCGCATCGATATTCCCAATATCCGGACCTATCGCGAGGGGAAGGCCAGCTCGCCTCTGGTGGCGCGCTTTTTCAGCGGCATGTACTCGGTGCTGGTGATTGCTCCGGCCACTTCGAACTCGGTGGCGAAATTTGTTCACGGCATCTCCGACACCCTGGTAACCAATCTGTTTGCGCAAGCCGGCAAATCCCGTGTGCCGGTTATCGTTTACCCCACGGATTTGGTCTCCGAGGTGGATTCGTTGGACACGCACGGAGCAAGGATCAAGATATTTCCACGGCCGATCGACCTCGAAAATTCGGAGAAACTCAAAACCTTCGCCGGGGTTCATGTCGCCGGCAGCCGGGAGGAGTTGGAGCGATGCCTCGATGCCTGTTTGTAACGGGAAAGCTGGCTGCCCCTTCGCTCGGCGACACTCTTGACGGTATGGCTCCCTGCATCGAATACAGGCTCGCCATTCTGCCCATCTCCGTCGCTGCCCTGATGGATACACAATTTGCGGCCAGGCACCTGGAAGATGCCATGGGCTGCGATGCCGTTATGATTCCCGGACTGTGCAAAGGGGACACGGAGCTCATCGCGGACAAGCTTGGGGTTGAAGTGATCCGCGGCCCCAAAAGCCTGAAGGATATCCCGTCCTTCTTCGGCAGAACTCATCAGCCTGCCGGGTATGGCGCTCACCGCGCGAAAATTATGGCGGAAATCGTCGATGCCCACCAGCTCAGCCTGGACGGGATACTGGAGCGGGCCTCCTATTTCAAAGCCGGCGGGGCGGATGTCATAGATTTGGGTTGCCCCCTGGAGGGAGGATTCCCTGAAATAGAAACTGTCGTCCGCGCATTAAAGGAGAGGGGCTTCCTGGTAAGCGTGGATTCTTTCAACGCCGATGATGTCCTGAAAGCAGACCGGGCGGGAGCGGACTTTCTGCTTAGCGTCAATTCCCATAACCTGGAGCTTGCCCGCCGCGTGCGCTGCAAGGTTGTGGTCATCCCGGATTTCGACAAGGGCATGGATTCCCTGGAGCAAAATATCGCCCGGCTTGAAGCCTGGAACGTTCCTTACATCATCGACCCCGTTTTGAATCCGATCAGTTTCGGCTTCACCGAATCGATAGGAAATTTCATCGCTGCGCGCCGCAAATATCCGCGGGCCGAGATGCTCATGGGACTGGGCAACGTTACGGAGCTTACGGCGGCCGACAGCACCGGAGTCACGGCCGTGCTGGCCGGCATCGCCACGGAACTGGGGGTAGACTATGTGCTGACCACCGAGGTGGCCAGCTGGGCGCGCGGAGCGGTCCAGGAGCTCGATATCGCCCGCAGGCTCATGTTTTATGCCTTTGAACACAAGCTGTTGCCCAAACACCTGGATGACAGGCTGATTACGGTGAAGGATCCTCCGTTCGATGCTTTCAGTGAGAGCGAACTGCGCGAAATGCAGGCGAAAGTGCGCGACCGGAACTATCGCATCTTCACCGACCGGGATACTATCTACGTGTTCAACAACCGGCTCTTTTTCAAGGATAGGGATATCCGGGCGATCTTCAGGAGGATGAAGGTTGAGGACCCGTCGTATGCGTTTTACCTGGGCAGGGAATTGCAGAAAGCGCTTCTGGCAGTGCAGCTCGGGAAAAAATATACGCAGGAAGAAAGCCTGCGCTGGGGCTATCTGGTTCCCTAGCCCCTATGTCTTGCGCAATCCCGCGGCAGGACGCAGCCGCTGCCGGGAACAGCATGTCCTATGATTGTTGAGACCATCTTTTCGACCCTCGATGAAGCAGGCAGCCCGAATTTCGCGCCGATGGGCCTTGTGTGGGGAGAGGATTTCGTCATCGTGCGGCCGTTTCGAAATACGCGCACGTGCAGGAATTTGCTCAGAAGCGGATACGGCGTGGCCAGCCTGACAGACAATGCTCTGGCGTATGTCCGGTGCGGATTGTACAAAGAGGTCCCCGGCCATTTCCCGGCACGTGTTATACCGGGCGCGGTATTGGAGGGAGCGTGCTCCTGGCTGGAGATGGCGCTGGTCTCCGCTGAAGGCACCGAAGAGCGGGCAGAACTGCGGTGCCAGGTGCTGCACAGAGGCCGGAAAAAGGATTTTTTGGGATTTTGCCGGGCTGGCAGCGCCGTGATCGAGGCAACCATTTTGGCTACCCGCCTGGAGCAGATCGATCGGAGGATTATGGCTGAAAGGCTGGTATATTACAGTGAAATAGTTGAGAAGACCGGCGGTGAGAATGAAAAAGCGGCCTTCCGGCTGGTTCACGATTACGTCGCAAAATTTGCGATTACGCCGCAAAAAAGGGGAAGGGATGATTGAGGTCAGAACCTGCGCACGCCTCCATCTGGGCCTGCTGGACAACAATGGGGAGCAGGGCCGGCTATACGGCAGCATCGGATTGGCCATAAACCAGCCGCATCTGGTGCTGAAAGCCGACAGCGCGGACAGGCTTCTAACCGAGGGCCAGGAATCCGATCGGGTTGCCGAATACGCCCGGCGCTTTATCGGGCATTATGGCGCTCCTTCCGGAGCGCGCCTGAATCTGGAAACCGGCATTCCTTCCCATGTCGGGCTGGGATCGGGAACCCAGATAGCCATGGCCGTGGGCACGGCCCTCGCTGCGTTGGCCGGCTTACGGCTCAGCCCCCGGGAAATCGCGCTGGCAGTGGGGAGAGGCATGCGTTCGGGAATCGGCATCGCAACCTTCCAGCGCGGGGGCTTCGTTTTGGATGGCGGACACCGTCTGCTCTCCGGCCTGCCTGCGCCCGCCGAAATCGATGGACTTGCCGGGCGGATGGAAAAAAACAGCATCCCTCCTGTTTTGTTCCGGCACCCGGTGCCCAAGAGCTGGTATTTCGTGACAGTTATCCCGAAGGCAGACAAAGGCTTCAGCGGGGAGAAGGAAAATATCGCTTTTCGGCAATTGCCTCCGGCTCCGGCTCAGCTGGTCGAAAAAAGCAGCCGTCTGCTTCTGATGAAGATGCTGCCGGCGCTGGTGGAGAAGGATGCCGTTGGTTTTGGGCAGGCATTGACGGACATCCAGCGCATGATCGGAGACTTTTTCGCATCCGTTCAAGGCGGAAGGTTTTCCAATTCCCTTTCCGAAGAAATGATCCGTTTCATGCTTGATTGGGGAGCCCTGGGAGCCGGGCAAAGCTCCTGGGGACCGGCAGTTTATGGCCTCGTGGACGGGAAAATGCAAGCCTTGCGACTGGTGAAGGAAGTAAACGTTTTACTGGATAGCCTGGGTGGAGGCGAAATCTTCTGCGTACAGCCCCAAAACCGGGGAGCGCAGGTGCGAAAACATGCCTGAGTGCCTCATGAACTTGCGGCCGCATTCCGTTATTCGCCGCTCATTCCTAATCTGATTCATAAAAGAGGCAAGGAGCCAGAAGTCAGAAGTCGTAAGCCGGAATATCATGGACGACTGTCCCATTTCCAATACTTAGCGATGCATCGAAATAAATAATCTTTTCTTCCGGCTTCTTGCAGCCAAAGGATTCGGCATGAAAAAAATTCTGATTCAACTGGACAACGACAAATTCCCCAGCACTTTTGACTGCATTGTCGCTTACGATGCCGGAGCCGATATCGTGCAGAGCTACGGCGGAGTCGCGCCTTCCGATGTGCGCGGACTGATCCTGAGCGCGTTTTTCACCCGCGGCATTCCGGACCTCAAGGACCTGGCAGTGTGGATCGGCGGCTCGGATGTGGACGCGGGCGAACAACTGCTGGCCGAAGCCCGCAAAACCTTTTTCGGTCCGTTCAAGATCTCTCTCATGCTCGATTCCAACGGCTGCAACACCACGGCGTCCACTGCCGTTGCCAAACTGGCCCTTCAGGCGGAACTGCGAGGGAAGGTAGCCCTGGTGATCGGGCCCGGCCCGGTGGGATTGCGCGCAGCAGTTCTGCTGGCGGGCGAAGGTTGCCGAGTGCACCTCGCTTCCATCCCGCCTCAATTGCTGGGGACGCGCTTTGATCCTGATCTGGCGCGGCGAACCCTAGCAAGCGGGCACAAAGCCGCCGAAGCCTTCCGTGCCAGCTCTTACGCAAATGCCGGGGGAGGGCTTTTTATCAAGGATGTGGCCGATCTTGACGGGCTGGATGCGATGCTGGATCAGGCGGAGATCGTGGTGGCGGCGGGCCCGGCCGGATTGCGCATGCTCCCGACGGCTTCATGGTCGAAACGGGCCAACGTGAAATGGCTGCTGGATTTCAACCTGACGGAGCCGCTGGCGATCGAGGGTATCAAACCCGGAGATGACTTTGCCGAATACGGCGGCAAGCGGGCGCTGGGGGCGCTTGCTATCGGCAATCCAAAGATGAAGGTCCACAAGGCATGCATCGCCCGCCTGTTCGAGAGAAACGACCTGGTCCTGGACACCGAAGGCGTCTACGGCATTGCCAAACAGCTTGTCTGAGTTTTTGGCGGCAGGCCGGGATTCACCGCAGCAGGAATCCTGTAAGAAAAGCGAACCGGGAATCCAGAGACAATAACAGCAAGGGCTTAAACCGGACGGATGGCCTCCTTTCCCGGCGAAAAGGCATACGATGAAGATCCTGGTCGTTGGGATAAGCGTTCGCGCCATGGCTGAGTCTGCGGTGCGCAGCGGCTATTCTGTGATCGCGCTGGACGCCTACGGGGATCAGGATCTGAAAGACTTGACCGAATCCCGCTCGCTGCGCCACGATTTCCATGTCCCCTATAGCGCGGCGTCGCTTTATGAGAACAGCGGTCACCTCAATTTTGACAGTGTTGCCTATACCTCCAACCTGGAAAATCATCCCGAAATCATCCGCATGTTCGGAGCTAAATGCCGCGTGATCGGGAATTCCCCCGAAATAATCGAGTCTGTTCGCCACTGGGCGACTTTGTACGAAAAACTTGAAGCAGCCGGTTTCCGGGTCCCCCAGACGCTCTTCGCCGGCCGCATGAGGGAAGCTGACCCTGCCCGCTCCTGGCTTATAAGGCCGCCATTGAGCGGGGGAGGCCATGGAATAGCTTTCCTGAAACGAAATAAAACCCCCCATGATCCATTTTTCCTCCAGGAATATATTCCCGGGAAGCCCTGTTCCGCCTCCTTCGTGGCCAATGGCAGGGAATGTGTCATCCTTGGGATTACGGCGCAGCTGGTAGGCACTCCGGAGTTTGGTGCCCATGGATTCCGCTACTGCGGAAATGTCTTGCCTCTTCCTGAATTCCTCCATCCCGAGACCGGCGTCGCGATTCTCGATCATGTGAGACGCCTGGCCGGATTCCTTACCCGGGAACATGGTCTGATCGGCGTTAATGGGATCGATTTCATCCTGAGCGGCGATCAGATATGGCTGACCGAGGTCAATCCGCGCTTTTCGGCCTCCATGGAATTGGTGGAGCAGGCCTATGGCCTGCCTGTTTTTCGCCTTCACCTTCAGGCGGTGTTGGAATGCAGGCTTCCCGATTTCAATCTGGCGGCCCAGGCAGCGGGCGGAGAATTCTTCGGGAAGGCGATCCTGTTTGCCGAAGCGGACGCCGTCGCTCCCGATACCCGGAAATGGACGGCAAGGGCAATACGGGATGTCCCGGCGCCCGGCGAAATACTCCCCAGGGGCGGCCCCATCTGCACGATCCTGGCCGCTTGCCCCACCTATGAGAAAACGCTGGGCGCAATGATCGCCCAGGCCGGAAAGCTTAGGACGGAAATCTTGCCCAAAAATGCGAGTTTAGCCGGCCTGCCTCGTGGTAAATTCTGAGGGTCGGGAGAGTCCGAATCATGCTGAAAATCATAAATGGCGAAATCTACGACCCGATCAACGGCATCAACGGTGAGGTCCGCACTATCTTCGTCGAGGATGGGCAAATCGCGGCTTCCGATGCCGGCGGAAGAACCATCGATGCCGCAGGGATGGTAGTTATGCCCGGCGGCGTGGACATGCACTGCCATATAGCGGGGCCCAAGGTCAATATTGCGCGCAAAATGCGGCCGGAAGACAACCGCCTGGCGCCCCTGCCGCGCACTCCGGTCACCCGCTCGGGCGCCGGCAGGACTGTGCCATCCACCTTTGCTACCGGCTATCGCTATGCCGCAATGGGTTATACCACAGCCATGGATGCGGCGGTCCCACCCATGGTGGCGCGCCACGCTCATGAAGAGTTCATGGATACCCCCGTCATTGACAAGGGTTTCATGGTACTGATGGGGAACAACGAATTCATCATGCGGCAGATCGCCGCCGGGGAGCGCGAAAAGATCCGCCATTACATCGCCTGGCTGCTGCAGGCGACGCGCGGATTTGCCGTAAAGCTGGTGAATCCGGGCGGGGTCGAACTGTGGAAATCCGGGGGCAACGCCCACGCCATCGACGATGAGGTGAGCGGGTTTGGTGTAACGCCGCGCCAGATTATCCAATCGCTGGCTGAAGCGAGCATGGATCTGCATCTGCCGCACTGCGCGCACATCCATTGCAATAATCTGGGAGTCGCCGGCAACTGGAAAACCACGATGGATACCATGCAGGCGCTGGACGGCCGGCGCGGCCACCTGGCGCACGTCCAGTTCCACAGCTATGGAGGCCGTCCGGGCGGGCTGTTCACCTCACGGGTCCCGGAACTGGCGGAATATGTGAACACCCACCCGAACCTTACCGTTGATATCGGCCAGGTCATGTTCGGCGACACGACTTCAATGACCGGCGACGGCCCGCTGGCTTACATGCTGCATCAGATCAGCGGGCGGAAGTGGGTAAATGTGGACGTGGAGAACGAAGAAGGCTGCGGCATAGTGCCGGTTGAATACAAAGACAAAAACCACGTGCACACCACGCAATGGGCGATCGGCCTAGAGTGGTTCCTGCTGATGCGGGACCCCTGGCGCATCGCCCTGTCCACGGATCATCCCAACGGCGCCTCCTTTGTCGCCTATCCGCAGATCATCCGCCTGCTGATGGACCGCGAGTACCGGCGCGAGACTTTGAAGAAGGTGAATCCCAAGGCGATTGCCAAAACCACTCTGCCCGATCACGACCGGGAATATTCGCTCTCGGAAATCGCCATAATAACCAGGGCGGGCCCTGCGCGCCTGCTTGGACTTTCGCACAAAGGGCACCTGGGAGTTGGCGCCGATGCCGATATCACCATTTATGACAAAAACGACGATAGGGAGAAGATGTTCGCCAATCCCCGGTATGTAATCAAGGAAGGGCTGGTCCTGGTGGAAGAAGGCCACATTCGCCAGGAGACATACGGCAGGACTCTCTTCGTTTCGCCCGGGTATGATCCGGATATCGAGAAGGATATCCGGGAGCATTTCAGGAATTACTACACGATTGAATTTGAAAACTATCCGGTGCAAACGGAGCACTACCTGCCGAGGCCGCGGCAAGTCCCGGTGACGGCATAAGGATGCGAAGACGGCTTTCCACCCGGAGATGCCGCGAAACTCTTGGCCGGTAATTGTGCGGGCGGCAGGAACGATGCCCGCGAAAATCCTCCGGCGTTTCAACCGAGACGGCCTTCCGGCCGCCCCTGCGTTGGCCGCTAGTTGTCGCGATGGAAGGTTATGGGAAAGCACATTAACGGAGTGGAAATCGAGGATACGTTCGCCGAAGCCTTCGGCATGTGGGGCGCGCGTATCCTGATCACAGCTATTAATGGAAAATGGGCGCGCGAGGCTGCAGTCCGGATGACGGGTTTTGCCACTTCCGTCATCGGCTGTGGATGCGAAGCCGGCATCGAGTCGGAGTTGGAGCAGACGCCCGACGGCAGGCCCGGCGTGAGTGCCTTGTTGTTCGCGCCCTCCAAAGAAGCGCTGGCGAACCACCTTGTCAACCGCATCGGGCAGTGCGTGTTGACATGTCCGACCACAGCCTGCTTCAACGGGCTGCAGGCAGAAGAGCAAGTCTCCGGCGGGGGGCAGCTGCGCTTTTTCGGGGATAGCTTCCAGATCAGCAAAGTCATTGGCGGCCGCCGGTACTGGCGCATCCCGGTTATGGAGGGGGAGTTCCTGGTTGAAGAAAAATTTGGAGTTCAACGCGCGATCGGCGGCGGCAACATCCTGATCCTGGGCAGCGATCTTCCCGCTACTCTGCGTGCAGCGGAACTTGCGGTGGAGGCGATGCAGCGTGTCCCGGGTGTCATACTGCCTTTCCCGGGCGGAATTGTGCGCAGCGGAAGCAAAGTCGGCTCGCGCTATAAATTTCTGAAAGCCTCAACCAATGACGCCTATTGCCCCAGCCTGCGCAGCCTGGTTTCTTCGGCTCTTCCGGAAGAGGTGAATTCGGTGATGGAGATAGTGATAGACGGTTTGGACGTCCCGGCGATCGAGCAGGCGACGCGCGTGGGAATCCAGGCAGCCTGCATTGACGGCATCCGCCGGATCGCGGCGGGAAACTATGGGGGGAATCTGGGCAAATATAAATTCCATCTTCACAAGGTTCTGGAAGAGGGAACTCCGCGATGACTGTTTTGACGCTTAAGTCGCAGCCCCGGGCGCTGCTGGAGGCCGAAGCGATACGGCCGGAAAATCTCGACCGCAGGCCTGCTGCTGAAATTGCCCGCCTGATGGTGGCGCACGGCAATGAACCGGCCCTTCTTGGGGATTTTTTCGATGTGGCAGGTGACGGGTCGCTCGAAATCGTCCTGAATGGCGACCTGAGCCGCGTCAAAAACATCGCTGCCCGCATGACGCAGGGAAAAGTTGTGGTCAATGGCCATGCGGGGACGCACCTGGGCGCAGAAATGCAAGGGGGCGAAATCCACGTATTCGGGAATGCAGGAGATTGCGCCGGCGCGGAGATGACCGGCGGGAAGATCCATATACATGGGGATGCCGGCCATGCCCTGGGCGGCGCCCTGCGAGGCAGCCGGCGGGGGATGAGGCGAGGTTTGATCCTGGTCGAAGGCAGCGCCGGCAACGAAACGGGCGCCATGATGCGCCGGGGCCTCATTGTCATTAAGGGCAACGCGGGGGATTTCACCGGCCTGGCCATGATCGCGGGATCCATAATTGTTTTCGGCAAGCTGGGGCTCCGCCCCGGCGCGGGCCTGGTGCGCGGCACCATCGTTACTTTCCGGCCGGCGGAGCTGCTGCCCGGCTACCGCTATGATTGCAGGTATCAGCCGGATTTTCTTAAAATGATTTTCCGGGATCTGAAGGACCATGAGCTGGCAGTTCCCGAGAATTGTATGAGCGCCTGTTTCCATCGTTACAGCGGAGATTTTAACCGGCTGGGTAAAGGGGAGATCCTGATCCATGATCAGCGTTAACAAGCGGGCCGCCGCGATTGTACAACAGATGCTTGATGATTGCGAAGCGCTCGGCCTCCGCTCGAGGCGCCTGAAGAACGGTTCCACGGTGCTGGATGCCGGCATCGATGTGCCGGGCAGCATGGAGGCCGGTCGCCTGTTCGCCCGTGTAAGCATGGGAGCGTTGGGCCAGGTTACCTTCACGCAGCAGTCTTATGGAATCGGGGAGGACGGCTTCCGTCTCCCATCTGTGGCGGTTACGGCAAGTCTTCCACACATCGCCTGCATGGCTTCGCAGTACGCAGGGTGGGCCATCAAACAAGGCGGCTACTTCGCCATCGGATCGGGCCCGGCGCGCGCGCTTTACGCCGGCGAGGATATCTATCAGAAGCTGGGATATCGGGACCGGGCCGAGATGGCAGTATTGACCATGGAAGGGCGCGAGCTGCCGGGCGAAAATGTGGCTGCCTTCGTGGCGGAGAAGTGCGGAGTGAAGCCCGAGCAAACAACCCTGTTGATTGCTCCCACGGCCTCCCTGGTGGGTTCCATACAGATCGCTGCACGAGCCGCGGAGACGGGTTTGCACAAACTTGTGGAGCTGGGTTTTGATGTCCGGAAGGTAACGGCGGCATTCGGCCTGTGCCCTTTGGCGCCGGTAGCCTCAGACGACCTTCGTGCCATCGGGCGGACCAATGACGCCATCCTCTATGGCAGTCAGGTCTATTTCACTGTTCGTGCCGATGATGAGGAGCTGGCAGCCTTGGTCGATAGAGTTCCGTCGGCAGGGTCCCGGGATTATGGCACGCCTTTCCATGAACTCTTTAAGCGGTATAACGGAGATTTCTTTCAGATCGACCGCATGCTTTTCAGCCCTGCCCAGGTTGAGATCAACAACCTGAAATCCGGCCGCATTTTCCGTGCCGGCCATGTGAATCCTTCTTTGCTTAGGACTTCCATGGTGGAAGGTTGAGCCATGCCGGCCAAAATAGGAATTGTTTCATCCCAACGGGGCTATCACGTGCAGGCGCTCGAGGGCGCCATTCGCAGCCGGGGGTGCGAGGCGGCCTTTTTTCCGATCGCGCGGCTGGCCGGACGGATCGGCGGGCGGCCGGCTCTCGATGCCCGGGGAGAATGCCTGGAGGACTGCCGAACCATTCTTGTCCGCACCATCCCGACGGGCTCCCTCGAACAGATCATCTTCCGCATGGACGCTTTGCATCGTCTGGAAAACCTCGGCGTACGGGTGGTTAATTCCGCTTCATCGATCGAACGCACGGTGGACAAATACTACACGTCCTTCCTTCTGGCCGATGCAGGCATTCCGACTCCGCGCACCGTCGTGACGGAGGATTTCGAATCGGCTCTTTCCGCTTTCCATGAAATGGGAGATGTCATCCTGAAACCTCTGTTCGGATCCGAGGGAAAAGGAATGGTGCGGATATCGGACGAGGAGACCGCCTATCGGGTGCTGCGGGTGTGGGAACTGAACCGGTTCATCTATTATCTCCAGGAGTACCTGCCGCACTTCCAGGAGGATGTGCGCGCATTTGTTGTGGGAAGCGAGATCGTGGCTGCCATGGTCCGCCGCGGGACTGGATGGAAGACCAATTTCTCGCAGGGCGCAAAGGTGGAAGCGTTAGAGCTTGGCGCCGAGATGAAAGGGATGGCGCTTGAGGCGGCGCGCTGCCTTGATTTGGATTACGCCGGGGTGGATCTGATGAGGGCCGAAGACGGCCGGACCTACGTCGTGGAAATCAACAGCATCCCCGGCTGGCGCGGGCTGCAAAAAGCCACGGGCCAGGATATCGCCGGGCGGATCGTCGATTTCGTGATGCGCTGAAACGATGCATCCGGTTGCCCTAAAATGCAGCCCTTCCGGTGTTCAAGGGGATCGGCGCAGGATCTTTGTGGCCTTTGGTGGGCTGATCCTCAGATTCAGGGTCCGCGTATTTTGGTGTTGCCTGACAATGTAAATTTCAAGCCCTGTGGACCCCCTGCTAAACCGATGATTTGCCCATGAATTATGAACGCTGAGAAACGGATCTCCCGGCTTGCGCAAATGGCCTGCATTTTGGAGTCCTGTGCGCCCAAGCCCGGCAATGTAAACCGCTCGCATGATTTTCCGGACACGACGCTGGAGGATTTTCTTGTCAGCGCCATTGCTATCGGGCCGGCGCTCGAGAATGCGGGCCCGATCGGGGTCGGGCACACAGTCCTTCAGGCCGTTGCGGACACGCGCAGGAGTGTGCGATCCAACACGAACCTGGGCATGGTCCTGTTGCTGGTTCCGCTCGTCAAAGCCTGCATGGCATCGGCAGACTGTGTGCAGGATCTCCGGCAGAACCTGGGCGCTGTCCTGGATTCTCTTACCGTGGAAGATGCCCGGCTTGCATACGCCGCCATCAGGCTTGCGCAGCCTGCGGGTCTGGGCCATGTCCCGCAGGCAGACATCGCAGAAGAACCGTCGGTTACCTTGTTGCAGGCCATGTCTCTGGCCCGGGAGCGCGATGCGGTAGCCCGGGAATATGTCACCGGCTATGCAATCACTTTTGAAATCGGCCTTCCGGCCTTGAAAGAAGCCTCATCCCGAGGAGCAGGTTTTTCCGCCGCGGTTGTGCAAACTTTCCTGACCGTTCTCAGCCGGGTTCCCGATACCCTCATCGCGCGCAAAAAGGGAATTGAGGAAGCGCGGCGGGTTTCCCTCTGGGCCGGCGAAGTTCTGGCGCGGGGCGGCATCTTCACTCCCGGGGGTCGGGCGGAACTGGCGGAGATGGACCGGGGACTGCGCGATCCGGCCCACGAACTGAATCCCGGGACTGCCGCTGACCTGACGGCCGCGGCCATCTTCCTCGCATTGTTTGAAGGGCGGGTTTCGTGTTGACAAAAAATGCCGAGCGATATATAGATCCTGCACCAAGCCGTAATATAGTTCTCTTGGATAGTTCTTTGGATGGCCGGGTCCAATCCAGTCTCATTCCATATTATAGGAGGATAGAAGCATGGCAAAAGTAACTCAAGTGATGGTAGGAGAAGCCCTGGTCGGCGAGGGGAATGAAGTCGCTCATATCGATCTATTGATGGGGCCGCGCGGCAGCGCTGCCGAGACGGCGTTTTGCAATACCCTCACCAACAACAAGGATGGTTTCACGGCTCTGCTGGCAGTGGTTGCGCCGAACCTGGTGTGCAAGCCTCACACCGTGATGTTCAACAAAGTCACCATCAAAAACGCCACTCAGGCGGTTCAGATGTTCGGCCCGGCGCAGCGGGCGGTGGCTATGGCGGTTGCCGATTGCGTCGAGGAAGGCACGATCACCAAAGCAGAGGCGGAGAATGTGTTTATCCTCGTAGGCGTGTTCATCCATTGGGAAGCGAAGGATGACGCCAAAATCCAGAAATACAACTACGAAGCGACCAAACTTGCTATTCAGCGGGCGGTGGCCGGAGAGCCGAAGGTCGCTGAAATCCTGAAAAAGAAGGGCGAAGTAGCGCATCCTTTTGCTGCGTACAAATAGGGAATTATCCGGTGACGTTCTCCACATTTGCCTGCCCGGACCGAAAAGCAGGCGAAGGTGGGGAACGTCTATCAGGAGGGATTCCGGACCAGAGCGGCCAGGTGTTGCGCCGTAATCGTCCCATAGTGAAGAGCGGTCGCCGCGAGAACCCCCGCTACTCCCATGGCTTCCAGCTCGGCCAGTTCCTCGGGCCGGGCTAATCCTCCCCCGACCAGCAGACTCAGATCAGGGAAATTCCTGCGTGCTTCCGATGCCAGCTTTCGATCCACACCTTCCCCGCTTCCCACAAGCCTGAGGTCCAGCAGAAGCACCTCCTGCCAGCCCGCAGCCTGTAAATGCTCGAGGGCTTTCATGGGAGACAGTGCGGCCAGCGCCGGGGATTGAGACAGGATCTTGCCGGCGTGAGAATCCAGGCTGAAGATCAGGCGGTCCCTGTCGACTTTTGCGGGAATATCCTGCAGCGCATCCCAGGTGCGAAGCGTTTCGGCCCCGATCACGACCTTGCGGACGCCAAGATCAAGCCAGGTCCGTGTATTTTCCACGTCTGAAACTCCGGCATCCAGGATAATATTAAGGTCTTCTTCGCCGGCAAGAGCTGCAATCATTTCGCGATGATTGACCTGTCGGGCGCCCTGAATGGCATCCAGGTCGGCGATGTAGATCTCGTTCAGTCCCAGGCGGTCACGGAAAGCCGTGGCGACTTCAAAAGGATCGGGTGTATCGCATAGCACACTCTTCACGGGCCTGTAATGCTCTCGCTTGCCTATAACGGCGTGCACAGCCTGGCCATCCAGCAAATCGATGACGGGAATAAGACGCATGACTGCTCCTGCAAGGGTTCTGGTTTATGAATTCTTCACCGGAGGAGGCTGTCCGGAAGGAAGCTTGCCCCCCGGGCTGGCCTCCGAAGCGCTGGGCATGCTCTGGGCCGTCCTGACGGATTTTAGCCGCTGGGGAGCAGTGCGCACAATCAGTGTCCTCGATCCTCGTTTCGAGGAACAAATCCCAAACCTGAACCGGGCGACTCTGCCGGCTGACAAGGTGGTTGGGGTTTCTCCCGGCGATTACGAAACCGTCTTTCTTTCCCTGCTCGAGCGCTGCGATGCCGTAATGATTATAGCTCCGGAAACAAACGGCATCCTGAAAAAGCTTACGGCGCATGCGGAAAGGGCCGGAATCCCTGTGCTGGGTTCCAGTTCCGCGGCGGTCGCCGTGGCGGGCGATAAGGAGTCCTGCGCCAGGATTTTCCGCGACGCAGAGCTGCCGGTACCTGAAAGCCATGCCGCCAGCTTTGCCTCCGCCCGCCGCATAGCGGAGCAGATGTGTTTGCCCCTGGTAATAAAGCCATGGGACGGCGTCGGCTGCGAGGGAGTCTGCCGGATTGACTCCTTTTCAGACATGCCTGCTGCCCTGGCGCTGATCCGCCGGGTGACACGCCGCAGCCAGGTTCTACTACAATCCATGATGAGCGGGATCCATGCCAGCGTTTCTTTGTTGATTGCCGGGAACCGCTACCTGCCTTTGAGCCTGAACCGCCAACTGATCGAAAACGGGGCCGTGTTCCGGTACCTGGGGAGCGAAGTGCCCCTTCATCATGCCGCGGGCGAGTATGCCCTGGAGCTGGCTTGTACAGCCGCAAGACTGATCCCGGGCATGAAGGGTTATGCCGGCGTCGACCTTGTGCTGAATGACGGACGTGCCTGGCTGATTGAGATCAATCCGCGCCTTACGACTTCATACATCGGGCTTCGCCGGGTTGCGGGGATCAATCTGGCCCGGGCAATATGGGACTCGTGCATGCAGGGCAGGCTGCCAGATCGCGTTCCGCTTGTGGGCCGGGTTGTGATAAAAAAGGATGATCCGGTTTCCTGGGATTTATCTGCGAACAAATAATGGCGGCGGACTGCAATGATTGGCTATGTTGGTTGGGATATCGGGGCGGCTAATGTCAAAGCCGCATTTTTAGGGCTGGAGCAGGGTCAGCCTGACCTGATGCGGACAGCCGTGCAGCCGCTCGAGATCTGGCGTGAAAAGGAAAGGCTTGCTGAGGCGATGCGCGGGATCTTCACTGAAATATCCGCAGGCGCTCTGCCTCGAGCGGCGGCCGTAACCATGACAGCCGAGTTGTCGGACATATTTGCCACGAAGCGCGAGGGAGTGCTTTTCGTGCTGGATTGCGTGGAAACCTGCTCTCACGGGATTGCCTGTTATGCGCTGAGCCTCTCCGGTGAATTCGTCCCCCTGGACGAAGCGCGAACCCGGCCGCTGGATTTTGCGGCGTCGAACTGGCTGGCATCCGCTCAATGGATCGGAAGTCGATTTCCCAATTGCCTGATTGTGGACGTGGGCAGCACCTCTACCGACATACTGCCCGTTCTGGACGGCCAGGTTAAAGTCATCGGGCGGACGGATCTGGAGCGCCTGTCGTCGGGTGAGCTTATCTATACGGGTGTTTTGCGCACCCACCTGGCGGCGATCGTTCACTCTGTCCCGATTGCAGGGCGCTTCTGCCGCGTGTCCTCGGAATATTTTGCGGTCAGCGGGGATGTGAACCTGATCCTGGGTTATCTGCGCACGAAGGACTACACCTGCACGACACCCGACGGGAGACCGCCTTCGCTCGACTCATCCCGCAGACGCCTTGCACGCCTGGTATGCGCCGACACGGAAATGCTGTCGGAAACTGAGATCGAAGAATTGGCCAGATATATTCACGCCCGGCAGGTGATTCAGATTCAAGAGGGCTTGAGCCAGGTCATCGGCCGTCTGCCGGAGTTGCGCCGTCATCCCGTGGTGGCGCTGGGTTCGGGGGCGTTTCTTGCCAGGGCGGCCGGCGCCGGCCTTGGGCTTGAAATCCGGCATCCGGCGGGCAATTGGGGAGCGGAGGAGTTGTCGGTTGCGCCCTGTCTTGCAGCGGCATACCTGCTGGCGGGGCACATGGAAGCAGAAGCATTATGAGCCTGGACGCGATTTTAAAAATTGGAGGTAGTCTGAGCCGCGGCAATGGCCTGGCCGCCCTGTGCCTGGAAATATCGCGCCTGGGCCGGCGCCGTCCGCTGCTGGTCGTGCCGGGCGGTGGCGAATTCGCCGACCTGGTCCGGAAGATTTTCGCCCGGTACGCTCTCTCCGATAGCGCCGCTCATTGCATGGCATTGCTTGCCATGGACCAGTACGGATATGTTTTGAATCAGTTGATCCCAGGCAGTTCGAGGGCGAAGGATCTGGCCGAAGCCCGCCTGATTGCGGAGTCCGGCAGTCCGTCAATCCTGCTGCCTTCCGCGGAGATCCTTCATGCCGACCCTCTTCCGCACTCCTGGGCGGTCACTTCCGACACGATTGCGGCGTGGGTGGCTTATGCGACCGGCTGCCGGCGGCTTGTTTTGCTCAAGGATGTCGATGGAGTTTTTATGGACAAAGAGGCATCGGGTCACCCAGATGAGCTGATTGCGGAATTAACCGTGGAGCAATTGTCGAAAATTGACGGGGGAGTGGATCAGCAGCTTTCCCGTTTCCTTGCCCGCACTCCGCTCGAAACCTGGGTGATCAGCGGTTTGCATCCCGAACGGTTGGTTGAACTGATGGATACGGGCCGGACAACCGGTACCTGCATAGATACGTCAGCTTATTGCCCCTAACCTGCGCCCTGTTGCGCAAGCAGACAGGCTCAAATACGAGCTGCTCATGGAAATGTTGAGGGAAAATTCGCGTTTAGGATTGTGGTTAGGTAGCTGCCCGCCCGCGAATTGCCTGGTGCAGCCGCCGAACGCGGCACGCATCGAGGACTCCATCGCGCTGATTATCCCGGCATGCGGCGGTACGCAGCCCCGCTATGTCAGCCCCCAATTCACAGGTCAGGGCAAGATCCTGTTCGCGCAGAGCTCCGGCCAGCCCGAACAGCAGACCGGCTCCATGGGCTTGATCAGCCAGGCGGCGCAGCGTTTCCGGCGCAAGAAAATCGAATATCGTGTGTCCGTCTTTGATGGCCGTATCCAGCAGACACCCCCTGATGCCCGCCTTCGCAGCCAGGCGCGGCAGGCATTCCGGATCCAAAGTGCCGGCACGGCTAAAGTCGGCGTACGCTGCGGCGATGACCGATACCGGCAACTCCGCCACGGCCAACCTCACTTCGCGGAGCATCGCGAGGGCTTCAGTTTCGCTGCTCGGCCCAAACAGGCCGATCTTGACGTAATCGGCTCCGCATACCGCAGCCCCCAGGGCCGCAAGGGCTGCCGTGCCCGGCAGATTGGGCATGTCGCCGATCGCCGCGCTGAGATCTGCTTTCCCGCGGCAAAGATCCCTGATCTCGCGAATTATCCAGGGGGATTGGGCGCCCAGCGAGCCTTCTGCGGGATTCTTGACGTCCAGGATCTCGGCCCCTCCCGAGAGGGCTTCGCGCGCTTCCGCCCCGGACACTACACTGATCATCAAACGCATTTCTATAGCTCCGGGAGTTGAATAGCACTGCGAGCCCCGCCGGTCAAGCCGGACCGGGGGATGACGCACAATCTCGGAGTCGTTCATTTTTTCGCATGGGCAGCCGAAAAAGCTGCCCATGCAGAAGCCAATGGCAGGTTCCAACACAGCCTTTCCAGAAGCGTCCGGTTCATGTCCTGCGCGGTCGAAATTCGGCTTTCACTATTCGATATTCTGCGGCTCCAAAAGCTGTAAAGATATCTATGGCCCATGTTACTTCTTTTATGTCTCATCGGTTGCGGTCCAACCCCCTTGAAAGGCAAGCAACTATAAAGCCTCCGGTACTGCCGTAGGATACTTGCTGTTGCACCGATAAACTGGGGCCGGCTTCTCGATACATCGGAAGCGCCTCATCGGCTCTTGCCGGCGCAGGCCAGCGGCTCAATCGAGTGGCGCGCAAACGGACGCTTGGAGCGGAATTCCGTGAAGGCTATTCCATTCCCCTGTCGAAGGCAAAGGAGACGATCCGGTGAAGCGTCTCCGAAAAGCCGAGGCCTGCTTTCTCCGCGGACTGCATGAAAGAAACGCCTTCGGTAAGATCCGGGTTGGGGTTCACCTCCAGGATGTACGGCACGCCGTCACTGCCCAGCCGCAGGTCGAGACGCGCGTAATCCCGGCAATAGGTGGCGCTATAAGCCGCGAGTGCCTGCTCCTTCACGAGCATTTCAGTTTTGATGTCTATTTCGGCAGGGCAGCGTGCGTGCACCCGGTGGTATGCTGCGGCAAGGGGATTCCACTTCATGTCATATGTAATTAGAGGCGGATGGTCCTCGTGGAGCTCCGAAAAGTCGTATTCGAGGACCGGAAGCACCACCGGCGGATTGTTTCCCAGCACCGAAACATGCAGCTCTTTTCCCTGGATGAATTCCTCTACGAGTAAAGGAGCCCCGAAGCGGGCATAAACGTTTTCAAGCTGGCGTCGCAGGTGCGTGTAGTCGTAAACGACGGAATTGGCGTCCACCCCCGTGCTTCCATCCTGGCGGGACGGCTTGATAATCAGCGGATAGCGCAAGCCATGGCTGCGATCCATGGACGGTTCTTTGAGTATTCGAAAATGCGGCGTCGCCATTCCGCTTTGGAGCAGCACCTGCTTGGTCAGTCCCTTGCGTCTGCACAGCGAGAGGCAGAAGGCCGACGCGCCCGTATAGCGCACACGGAAGAGGTCATAGAAGCTCGCGATGGCCGATTCATGGTTCAAATCGTTGTGAAAGAATTCGACCAGGTTGAACACGACATCGGGAGGATTCCTGGTGAGCAGCGCATGAAGCTTGGCCAGGTCATCTTTGAGATTGACGCCGTTTGCGTCGAAGCCTTCCCGGCGCAGCGCATCCACGATCGCGTCGTACTCTTCCTGTATGGTTGCCACGTGAATGGTATAATGCGGCGTGAAGTCGAGCGACGCCGGATCGATCTGGCGCAATGCCTCGTATTCGTCCTTTTCGATTTGATTATAGAGTACGAGTACGGTTCTTTGTTCCGCGGACATTGGGTTCACTCCGGTTCAGTATCCCGCACAATGCCGCGGAAATGCAAACGGGAAGTTGATGGACTCCCGCGCCGCAGGTTTTTGCCGGGGATGAAACAAAACGGATGTTGCGGCGGCAATGGCTGTTGAAGGAACGCCGGGTGTTCCGCCCGTGTTTGACCCTATAGGAAATTCGATATGGATGCGGCACATGAGGATCGCGGATGCCTTGGGGGCCGGCCCGCAGCGGATGCTGCCCGGGAAAGTTCCCTGTCCGCAGAGGTGCTCAAAGCCGCCCGCCTGGATGAGGCGCCCACGCCGTTCGACCGGTCCTACTGGGTCCTTCCGGGAAGATTCCTGGCCGGCGCCTATCCGGGCGATCCGGTTGTGCCGGAAGCTGAAAAAAAGCTGCGGGCATTTCTTGCCGCAGGGATCCGATGTTTTGTGGATCTGACCATGGATGGAGACTGCAATTTATTCGGCCAGCCCCTGATCCCGTACCTGGATCTGCTCACGCAAATCGCGGGCAGACGCTTCCGGATTATATGCCGCCGCATGCCGGTCGCCGACCTGAGCACTCCATCGCGTTCGCAAATGGAGGAGGTCCTGGACGTTGTCGACGGCGCCATCATCAGCGGCCTTCCTGCATACGTCCACTGCCTGGGAGGGATAGGGAGAACAGGAACGGTCGTGGGATGCTGGCTCGTCCGCCATGGGATTGCGTCCGGCCAGGATGCAATCCGCCTGATCGCGAAGCTCCGGCGCAATGAAGCCCGTGCTCGTATCGCCTCACCGGAAACTGAAGACCAACGGCGTTTCATCCGGGACTGGAAGCAGGGCGATTAATCCCGGATTTTGCCGCAGCCTTTGCACAGGGCGCCGGAAACGGGCATAAATCCCGGGCGGATGACATAGCGAAGTAGAGAGCCTCCGGCAGAGCCGGAGGCTTTACGCTTGTGAGCCCCTCAAAGGGGCCGGATCGCGACCGATAAAATATAAAACCGGACTCACGCGCGATAAACATCTGTAAAGCTTTTTGAACCGCAGAATGTCGAATTCAGAATGATGAATTTCGAAGCCCGGCCAAACTTCTGCGGTACGACATTCGACAATCGATATTCACGGACAGCATGCTTCCGCATTTGTCATACTGAGGCTGCCTCACCGGCAGAGCCGGCGGATCTCCCATTGGATTAGGCTCTCTGTAGCACTCCCTATCCCCGTGGCGAGGCAGCCTGGCGGCTCAATTCATTGCGGGTGCACGGGCTGTTTTCCGCGCAGGCGGCCTTATGACAAATAGCGTGACGGCGCCCGCAACAGACCAGACCGCAAGCGTGTAGAAAACCCCCTGGTATCCGTGGCCCCGGTCGTACAGCCAGCCGGCGATGGATGGAGTTATCGAGCTCAGGGTCGTATTGATCGCGATGGCCAGCCCGGCCAGAGCGGCAAAAACCTTTGTGCCGTAATAGTTGCTCAGCACCGCCGAGAGGCAGACAACACCTCCCCCGAATCCGATCCCCAGGCATGCCGAAACCGCGAGCATCAGCATGGGGGTGCCGGCATGGACCGCGAACAGCTGCCCCAGGCCGAACACGCCTACAAACACCGACCAGAGGTACCGGGGATCGACGCGGTCCCCCAGAGCGCCGATGAGGGCCTTTGAGAGCAGGCTCGACAGCGCAATCATGCTGATGGCCCAGGATCCGGCGTCGCGCGAATGTCCGAGATCCTGAAGATGCACGACTCCATGAGAGAGATACACGGTATATCCGCAGCTCATGCAGAGCTGGCTGAACATCATCAGCCAGAAAAACCGTCCGGCTATGACTTCCCGGTACGACCAGTCCTCGGTGGTCAGGTGAACCGCGCCGCGCCGCGGCCGGGCGCCGGCTCCGCCTTTTCCCTGCGTGTCGGTTTCCCCGCCGTCCGGCAGCTGCCCGAGATCTGCCGGCTTTTCCTTCACAAAGGCAAGAGCGATCAGGGCGGCGACACAGGATAGTCCGGCCATGAACCACCATCCCATGCGCCAATTGCCGTTCGCCGACGAAATAATTCGATTGAGCAGCGGCGCGGCGATGAATCCTCCGACTCCGCTCGCCGTACTGATGAGGGCCAGGGCGAGTGCCCGTCTGCGGAAAAACCACCTGGCAAGCCCGGCCTGCGCGGCGATCACGCCGCCCGTCGCTACGCCGATTCCCACCAGGATCCCGAATGCGAGAGCGGCATGCAAACCGGTGCTTACCACGGTCGCCATCAGGACAGATCCGAGAGCGACCAGCAGACTGCCTAAAATCAAGGTGCATCGGATGCCGAAACGATCCACACAGACGGCTACCAGCGGGCCGGGAAGGCCGGACATGACTGTATACAGGGAGAAGACGAATCCGAGTGTGCGGCGGTCCAGGTTCAGGTCCGACATCATGACCGCATTGATGACACTGGATCCGTAGATGGGGAAGGCCAGGTTTATGAGCACAATGCTCCAGAGCACAGCAAGCAGCTTCCAGCCGTAGAAATTTCGATCTGGCATTCCCTTCTCCTTATCCGGCCGGCAATTCGTCTTCAAACTTCCGGCTTTGCCGGGGAGGAACGCATAGATTTCGGCAGCTCCAGGATTAGGAACGCGGCCTGTTCCTGGCGATTCGACCAATCCGATTGATGCGAATCGGAATTATCTTCAAAGCCGCCGTCTCCCGTGTGGGCAACAGCGAAAGCAAAGCCGGAGGCTGCTGGCTTTTGAAGCGGCCGCAGTATAGCACAGAGCTCTGTTGTGCATTGAAAATACGGCGGGGCACCTCCCTGTCTCAGAGTACTTCACGTGCGGCAGTGCAAGAATACGCAGGACCATTCTCCAAGCCCCTGGCGGATTGGAATGCGACATCACAATTGTGCCCGGGATGCCGAAGAATGCCGGTCCAATACCGGCCGTGCTGTGATATTTTAGTGGGGCGGAATTCATGCAGCCTCATTCGTCGATTTTGCCGCAGGTTATACCCTCGAGCGGAGGCTCGCCTTCAAAATTTCCGCGCCCATCCATGACCGGAATCTGAATTTGAGGTTGCTGAGAATATGACAGAGGACAAGGAAAAAACCGGGATATCCGCAACGCAAAAGGCCGCGATCTCCGATCGAAGAGTTGAAGCGGGATCGGCGGAAGATGAACGGGCAGCAGAGGAGGCTCGAAGGCCGGCGGGAATCGGCCGGAAATATGTCCGGGGCAAATACACCTATAACCTTCCCTCCCGCCCGATTCCGCCGAAGGAAATAAAGGACTACTTCAGCGCCGACGTGATCGTGGTGGGGGCGGGGACCTCCGGCAAAGCGGCAGCATTGGCAGCAGCTCTGGCGGGAGCCAGCGTCATACAGATAGACCGGCACACCAGCTTCCGATACGGTGGCGGTCACATCGCCGCTATAGACAGCCGCCTTCAAAAGCGGTTGGGCATACAGGTGGACAAAGATGATGTTTGCCTGCAGTTGATGAAGTGGGCCGGCAACTATCCGGACCAGAGGTTCTACCGGCTCTGGGCTGATCGCAGCGGCGCAGCGCTGGATTGGGTGATGGACATGACCGATCCGGAGGGGATTCAGACGGTGATGTACCAGTGGCCGCGCCCTGCCGGCTTCAATCCCCGGAAAGAATACTATCCGGATTTTCCCGTCTGCCACTTCCAGGTCCATGAATCCGCGGTCGGGCTGGATCACAGCCTCTCCCTGCAAAATCTCGAAAAACACGCGTTAAGGAACGGGGTGGAAATCCGCTACCAGACGAGGGCCATGCAGCTTGTGCGGCATGAGAACGGCCGGATTACCGCTGTGGTGGCGATGGATGGAAGCGGCAGATATATCCGGTTCAATGCCCTGAAGGCCGTGGTGATGTGTGCCGGGGATTTCGGAAACAATCCATGGATGATGAAAAAATACAGCCCGCTGGCCGCGGAAATCGCGCTCGAAAACAATATCTATATGACGGCCAATGAAAATCTTATTGCAGCTCCGGAACCTCTGAATACGGGCGACGGGCATCAGATGGTCCTGCAAATCGGCGGAGTCATGCAATCCGGGCCTCCAGCCCCGATGGCTCATGCCACAGCCGGGCCCCTGGGGAATGCTCCTTTTCTGCGCGTGAACCTGGAGGGAGAGCGCTATGAAAACGAGGATGTGACCGCTCAAAGCATTGCCAACTCCCTCGCCGGACAGCGGGGCAGGAAGGCCTGGCAGGTTTTCGACAGCAAATGGGAAGAGGAACTGGGGCGGATGGGTGTGGGTCTGGGCAGGTTCTGGGAAGCGCATCCGATCCTGCGCATGAGTTTTGAAAAAGAGGCCTTGAGCGCAGACACTCTCGAAGGGCTCGCGCGGAAAATGGATGTGTCGGCGAAAGCCTTCCTGGCCACGGTGGAGAGATACAATCAACTCGCTCGAAGGGGGAAAGATCTGGATTTCGGCAAGTGTGCCGCACGGCTCACGACGATCGATAAGCCGCCATTTTATGCGGGACTGTCGAGGCGGGAATTCCTGGTGGTTTTGGGAGGATTGAACACCAATCTTCGGCTGCAGCCGCTGGATGCCGATCGACAGGTGATCGCGGGGCTTTATCTTGCCGGAAACATGGTCGGCAACCGGTTCGCCGTAGATTATCCGGTCATGTGTCCCGGCCTCAGCCATGGGCTGGCTTATGTTACAGGCCGCCTGGCCGGTCAGTACGCAGCGGCGGAGGCTGTATGAGAAATATGAAGCAGTGGCGGCCAGGCCTTCCTCCAAGGGGCGTATTCCTGTCGAAAGGAAGTCCAATCTGCGCTGCTGTCCGGTTTGCGCCGCAAGACGCGAGCTTGCAGCCAATCCCAATAACTGGATCAGTCAACCCAAACGACAGCGAATTCATGAAATGCCATTTTGTGAGTGCCAAGAATGCGGCCCTTGGATTAAACTAGTGGCCCCTATGAAAAGATTACAAATTCATCCGCAGAATCCGCAGGGCCGGTACCTGAAAATGGCAGCCGATGTTCTGAGCAATGGCGGGCTTCTCATCTATCCTACGGATTCCGTTTATGGGCTGGGCTGTGATCTTCTCAATAAGAATGCGATCGAG
>Ga0208980_10000335_pt1 | contig 25740 bp, 21 predicted proteins | sample WetSurMetagenome_3_FD_187993 | JGI IMG/M metagenome (GOLD analysis project Ga0208980, IMG submission 187993) | Wetland microbial communities from Twitchell Island in the Sacramento Delta, sample from surface sediment Aug2011 Site A1 Bulk (version 2) | ecosystem: Environmental > Aquatic > Marine... | reverse complement strand
GGATTTCCATATACCGTATGAAGTCCTGGCACATTTCAGTCAGGCAGTTTCGAATGGAGCACAATCGGAACTCGAATGGGATGCCAAAATGGGCGTATATCGCTCTGACTTCCCCGACCTGGCAGCCGAGCTGGAACGCCGCCTGAAGGGTGAGTTGCCGGCTGACTGGCAGAAGGCATTGCCTGAATTTCCGGCTGACCCAAAAGGCATGGCCACCCGGGCTGCCTCCGGCAAGACCATCAATGCCCTGGCAGCCGGTCTGCCCGAGCTGATGGGCGGTTCGGCCGATCTGACACCATCCAATAACACCTGGATCGAATCCTCCAAAGACTTCCAGCCTGACCAGTACGATGGGCGTTACCTGCGCTTTGGTGTACGCGAGCATGGCATGGGTGCGATCGTCAATGGGCTGGCCGTGCATGGCGGCGTCATCCCCTATGGCGCCACCTTCCTTGTTTTCTCCGATTACATGCGCGGCGCTGTGCGTCTCTCGGCGCTGTCGCATTATCCATCCATCTGGATCTGGACCCACGACAGCATCGGCCTTGGCGAGGACGGGCCCACGCACCAGCCGGTCGAACACCTGGCTGCTTTGCGCGCCATCCCCCACCTGACCGTCATCCGCCCGATGGATGCCAATGAAACCGCTGCCGCCTGGGAAGCGGCCATCTCGCGACGCAAGTCGCCCACGGCGTTGCTGCTCACCCGCCAGGCTGTCCCGACCGTTGACCGGAGCATCTTTGCACCGGCTAGCGGACTGCTCAAGGGAGCCTATGTCCTCAAGGACCTCGGTTCCGCGACCCCACGCCTGATCCTGATTTCCAGCGGTTCTGAAGTGCAGTTGATCCTGGAAGCCGGATTGGAATTGGAAAAACAGGGCATCCCGGTGCGGTTGGTTTCTTTTCCAAGCTGGGAACTCTTCAAAGAACAGACGCCCGAATACCAGGCGCAGGTCCTGCCATCCGATATCCCGCTGCGCATTGCGGTTGAAGCCGGTATTGCCCAGGGCTGGGAACGCTGGGTTGGAGACAAGGGGCGCATCCTGTCGATCGAAAAGTATGGGGCTTCCGCACCTTATAAAACCATCTATGAAAATTACGGCCTGACCAGCGCCGGCATCCTGGCACTGGCGCAGGACTTGCTGGGAGGTAAATCATGATCGTCGCTGTTGCTGCGGATCACGCTGGATTTCCATTAAAGAAATTGGTACTTGCCACAGTGCAAGCCGCTGGCCATGAAGTCCTCGATCTGGGTGTTTTCAATACCCGGGCCGTGGATTACCCGGACTATGCCGAAAAGGTTGCCCGGGCGATCCAGGGCAAAAAGGCCGAGCGCGGTATCCTGCTGTGTGGCTCAGGCGTAGGTGCCTGCATCGCGGCCAACAAATTCAAGGGTGTGTATGCCGGCGTGTGTCATGACACCTATTCCGCCCACCAGGGCGTGGAACACGACGACATGAACGTGATCTGCCTGGGCGCGCGTATCATCGGACCTGAGCTGGTGCGTGAGATCGTCAGTGCCTTCCTCAAGGCGGATTTCTCGACTGAGGAACGTCACGTGCGACGAGTTAATAAAGTGCGCGCATTCGAACGCCTGCAATAATCATCCCTTCATCCAAGGACCTTCCATGAAACCGATCGATCGTCTGCATGCCCTCGGGCAGTCCATTTGGTACGATAATATCGAACGCCGCCTTTTGAAGGATGGCACCCTGGCGGGTTTGATCGCACGTGGGGAGATTCTTGGTGTTACCTCCAACCCCTCTATTTTCAATAAAGCCATCGTTGCATCCTCGGATTACGACGAAGCTTTGCAACCGATGGCCTGGGCTGGTTGGAAACCGGAGCGCATCTTCTTTCAACTGGCAGTTGAGGATATTCAAAAGACGGCTGACCTGTTCCTGCCGCTCTACCGGAAGACTCACGGAGGGGATGGCTACGTCAGCCTGGAGGTCAACCCGACGCTGGCACATGACACGCGCAGGACGGTGGCCCAGGCGAAACAACTCTGGGCTCAAGTCGAACGCCCCAATTTAATGATCAAGATCCCGGCTACCAAGGCAGGCATCCCGGCAGTCCGGGAGTGCATTGCAGCCGGATTGAATATCAACGTTACATTGATCTTTTCGCTTGAGCGGTACCAGGCGGTCATGGATGCCTACCTGGCTGGGTTGGAGGATCGCCTGAAAAAGGGTAAGCGCATTGAGGGCATTGCTTCGGTAGCGTCCTTTTTCGTGTCACGCGTGGATACCAAGGTCGACCCGCGCCTGTCTGAATTGACCAGGGATCCCACCCGTAAAACCCAGGCGCAAAGCCTGCTGGGCAAGGCTGCCATCGCCAATGCCCGGGTGGCTTATGCCCTTTACAAGGAGAAATTCAACTCTCCCCGCTTCCTGCACCTGAAGGTTGAGGGTGCACGTGTCCAACGCCCGTTGTGGGCTTCGACCAGCACCAAGAACCCGGCCTATCGCGATGTCATTTACGTCGAGCAATTGATCGGGCCGGAGACGGTTAATACCATCCCACCCCAGACCCTGGAAGCTTTCCGTGAGCATGGCAAGGCAGCACTTACGCTCGACCAGGGATTGATCGAAGCCCGGGCGGACCTGCTGACGCTTGAGAAGCTGGGCATCCACATGGAACAGGTCACAGCTGAACTGGAGCAGGAAGGCGTTGAGGCTTTTGCAAAGGCTTTCGCAGAACTTCTGGCATCCATTGAAAAACGGGCTGAGGCATTCCGGGCAGAACTGGGGATCCTGGCAACCCCCGTCACTAAACGAATGCAAATGCTCGATAAGCAGAAGATATCCACCCGCATCTGGAAGCATGATCCGACTGTCTGGACCAAAGACCCGGCTGGGGAAAAGCTCATCCGTGAGCGCCTGGGTTGGCTGGATGCACCCTCAGCCGCTGTTAAGTTGATCTCCGGGCTGGAGAAGTTCCGCGAGGACTGCCTTAAAGCCGGTTTCACACACATCCTGCTTTTGGGGATGGGTGGTTCGTCACTGGCTCCAGAGGTCATGCGCGATATCTTCGCTGCAGCACCACGAAAGACGAAAGGGCTAAAGTTCATCATCCTGGATTCGACCGACCCCGGGCAGGTACAGACGGCTGCCCGTTGGGCGCCGGTTGGGAAGACGCTATACATCGTATCCAGCAAGTCCGGCGGCACGACCGAAGTGGATGCCATGTTCCGTACCTTCTGGGAGCGAGAGGAGAAGGCGGCAGGACGTAGAGCCGGAGCCTCCTTCATCGCCATCACCGATCCGGGCACCAGCCTGGAGAAGCTTGCGCTGGATAAGCATTTCCGCAGGACTTTCCTGGCTGAGAAGACAGTCGGCGGACGTTTTTCTGCGTTGACCCCCTTCGGCCTGGTCCCGGCGGCCTTGATGGGTCTCGATCTGACCGGTTTATTGGGTTGCGCTGTGGGAATGCAGCAGGCTTGCGGGGTGGGGCAGCCTTCCGGAGCCAATCCGGGCCTGGCTCTGGGTGCCCTGCTGGGTGAAGCGGCGCTCAAAGGCCGCGACAAGCTGACCTTGATCACGGACGAACTGTTCGCTCCCTTCGGTCCCTGGCTGGAGCAGCTGGTGGCCGAGAGCAGTGGGAAGCAGGGCAAGGGCATCCTGCCGGTCGTGCAGGAGCCAGCCGCGAAAGCGAAATCTTACGGCAGGGACCGACTTTTCGTTTACTTGCGTTCAGACGGCCAATCGGCTGAAAGGGTCGGGGAAATCCGCAAGGTTGGACAACCCGTGATCACACTGAATGTGCAGTTGCCAATGGATCTGGGCGGAGAGTTCTTCCGCTGGGGCTTCGCGACGGGAGTAGCCTGTTCCATCCTGGGTGTGAACGCTTTCGATCAACCAGACGTGCAGGATAACAAGGACCGCACCAAGACCAAGCTGGGTGAATTCTGGCAGCGGGGTGCCCTGCAGGATGGGAAAACCTTGTGGGAGAATGAGCGATTCGCCGTCTATGGAAAATTAAATGGAGATGCGACCAAGTGTAAGTCGCTGGCGGATGTACTGAAGCTGTTTGTATCGGATATCAAACCATTCGATTACCTGGCACTGAACGCCTATCTGCCGCGCGATGAGCAAAATTTGACATTATTGCAGGAGATGCGCACCAGCCTGTTGAAGTTCGCTGGGAATGCCACGACACTCGGATTCGGACCGCGCTTCCTGCACTCGACCGGCCAGCTTCATAAAGGCGGGCGTAATAATGGCGTCTTCTTCCAGATCACCCTGGATCCGGTGAAGGATATTGCCATTCCCGGTCAACCTTACAGCTATGCCACTCTCGAACGGGCGCAGGCCCTGGGAGACCTGGAAGCGCTATTGGCGCGCAGGCGGCGTGCCATCCGCATCCATTTAAAGACGAACGACTTGAAAGAATTGGCCGTTTCAATTGGAAAGATTTTCAGGTGATTTGATTTGCTGGTGATCTTTGTTATCCCCAAGCTTGGATATGCTCAATGTACCGGCACGAACAGGATCGGTTTCTGGGAATTCTTGCTGACCTTGGACGCCACGCTGGCGGACCAGAAGGCATCGCTGCCACTTTTTGTGTGTGTCCCCAGGATGATCAAATCCACATTAACGGCTCGAGCTGCATCCACGATCTGACTGGCCGGGTCTCCCCGCACGATGACGGAAGTGGCATTCACACCGGCTGAATTCATTCGTTGCAGATGGCCTTCCATATAAATTCCGGCTTCCTCTTCTGCTTGTTCGAGCGCCAGATTGAACGCACCGGGCAGGTAGATACTGGTGGCACCTTTCTCTCCTTTTAAAGAAGTCAAGGTGGGTATCACCATCAGCAGGATCACACCTGCCTGGCAGGCTTTCGCCAGATGCTCTCCACTCGAAAAAGCCTGTTCGTGTTGAGGGTTCCCGTCGATTGGCAACAATATCGTCCTGATTTCAAAGCAATCTTGACATCCGCTCTCCGGTACGTCGATCAGCAATATCGGGACAGGGCTTGAGGTTAATACCTGCTGGGCGATATTGCCCAGAATAATGTCCCGAAGACCGCCGTGCCCGTGGGCTGATAGGACGATCAGGTCGGGAGCGAATTCATCCCTGGAATGTGAAACGATGCTTTTCGCGACGTTTTGGACTATTTCCTTGTGGACGTGGGTTTCCACCTTGATTCCAGGCTGAAAATGGCTGCTTGCCAGTCGCTGCAGGTAGTGCTGGGCTTCATCCGGGTTGGTCAGGTGGATTTCACCGTGAATTTGCTTGGGAGCGTTCTCCTCGATCACATGTAAGAGGGTAACCCGGGAATTCAGCTTGTCTGCCAGGTAAGCTGCTGCAGGTAAAGCCGATTCGGCCAGGTTTGAGCCATCCAGTGGAACCAGGATGTTTTTAACCATTTCCGCCTCCCAGGAAAGTTTGGTAGAGCAGGTAGAAGTTCAGAAAAACGATCACAAGGGCAAAAATAGAGGCGATCACGGTCGTGATGGGCTGGTTAACCAATGGACCCATCAAATCCTTGCGACGCGTGAACATCACCAGTGGAATGATGGCAAAGGGCAATCCAAAGCTTAACAGCACCTGACTGATCACCAGGGTTCGGGTGGGATCCAGGCCGATGAAGATGACGATCAGGGATGGCACCATGGTCACCAGGCGCCGGATCCAGACCTTGATCTCTTGATGCAGAAAACCTTGCATGATGACCTGACCGGCCATCGTCCCAACCGAGGACGAGCTAAGACCGGAAATTAACAGCGACAACCCGAAGAAGGTACCGGCAGCCGCTCCCAACAATGGGGTGAGGGTCAGGTGAGCCTGTTCGAGGGTTCCGACTTCAGTGGCACCCACCTTATGAAAGGTCGAAGCTGCCATGATCAGCATGGAAGCGTTGATGAAACTGGCCAGGCCCATAGCCACCACGACATCGATGATCTCATATTTGAACAAACGGCGCTGCTTGATGGGATCTTTGGTAACGATTCGTCCCTGGGTCAGGGCGGAATGCAGATAGATGGCATGCGGCATGACCGTCGCGCCCAGTATGCCGGTTGCCAGCAGGATACTCTCCGGGCCGGCGAATTGGGGGGTGACCGCATATCTCAGGACCAACCCCCAATCAGGTTTATCCAGCACGGTTTCCACCAAATAACAAACGGAAATCACGCCTACCAGAGAGGTGATGACAGCTTCGATCGGCCGGAAACCGTATCTCTCGAGGCTTAATATTGCGAAGGTTGCTATAGCGGTGAGAATACCCGCCAGCCACAGTGGGATACCGAATAACAGATTAAAGCCAACTGCAGCGCCCAGGAATTCGGCCAGGTCCGTAGCCATGGCCACGATCTCTGCTATGATCCACATGCCGATCACCTGGGAGCGTGGAAAATTCTCACGACATTGTTCCGCCAGGTTCTTGCCGGTGGCGATACCCAACTTGGCGGACAGCGACTGGATCAACATGGCCATCAGGTTGCTGGCGACGATGACCCACAGCAAGGTGTAGCCAAATTTGGCGCCAGCCTGGATGTTTGTGGCGAAATTGCCGGGGTCCATGTAGGCTACACTGGCGATAAAAGCCGGGCCGATGAACGGCAGCATACGGGCGAATGCACTTTTCTTGCTCTTGCCGGCCAGGACTTCTCCGGCGGCTTTGAGGGTGCTTGCGTCCCCAACTTTACCAGTGTTGGATTTATTCGTTTTGCCAGGCATGTAATTAATCTTAATCGGACATGATAGGTATTATTTTACACCAAATTCATTCCCAATTTATTGTTGCCGATCAAGCTGTGCATGATTTGTACCCACTTAACGAAGGTGATCAGGCTGATTTGGTTGGAATTTTTAGGAAGATATTTGGATAACAGGCTTCTGCCCGTTTAGATGCCTTCCAGATACACACGCTTGAACTCGGAAAAGAACCTCTTCTCGTATTCAATGCGTTCGTCGAAGATGCGCCGCGACATTTCGAAATTAAGTCCGCTTCTCATGCGCTTCTGCGTGGTCGCATTCTCCTCTCCCTGGATGAATCGGATGTGATCATCAAATGTCTCATTGTGGGTTCCGCTCCAGTAGAATGCCAGCCATGGACCGATCGACCCAACATGATCGAGCACATCCGCATCCTGGACGATGCGAATGACCGCGGAGAAATGGGGTGAACATCCCCTCTGATTATGACTCACGATAATTTCGCTGATGGCATCCAATTCACCCGGTGTGCAAAGACCTTTGAGAGATTCCCGGGTCATGGCGGCACCGATTTCATTATGGGGTTCCGCACCTTTACCGATGTCGTGGAAAAGTGCTCCCGTAAAAATCACTTCTTGATCGATATCGATTGCCAGTTCTCTGGCAAGCCATAGAGCGATCCTGGCCACACGGCGACCGTGATAAAACAACCAGCCTGGTTCACGTTCCCTTGAATCCTGACGACTTGCCATGCAATCAAAGCCGACCTGTTCGATTTTCGCTAAGTTCATTTTCTCATACCCATGCATCTTTTGGATATCTTGTTGATGATTTTCGCGTTATTGCAGTCTGACTTGAATTGAGAATCCGATCCGGGATCGATAACCAACCGGGATGGTCAGGACTCGTTTGGCTGCATCAAAGGACCAGCCGGGCATTTCTTTATTGCCCACCTTTACGTTGGCCACAGCCGGAATACCGTGCAAAACAAAAGTCAGTCGCCGATTGGTTGGCAAAATTGTCTTCATGATGGTTGGCTTATTGACTTCAAGTTTAATGGATCTTCCGGTTGCTTTCACAAGAATCCGGGTTTCAATATGATTACCTTTTTGATAGGCACGACTCCTGGTGTCATCTTCCTTGAATGCCAGGCTGCTATTAAAGGGTGGGTACAGGTGCAACTCCAACTGGTCAAAGCGATGATCATCAGGGATGAATTGCATGTCCGGTCCCAACGGCAGGATGCTGCCAGCCTGCACGAATAATGGAAGCCGGTCGATGGGTGCAGCCACCGTCAAGATCTGTCCACCGGCGATCTTTTCATCCGTCCAGAAGTTGTACCATTCTCCGGCCGGGAAGATCACCTGGCGCGACCGGGCACGCGCCCGGGTGACCGGGCAGAGCATCAGCGTGCTGCCCAACATGACCTGGTCATAAACCGTTTTAAATCGTTCATCCTTCGGGAATTCGAGCAGCATCGGATGCATATGTGGGATGCCGGTCTGCCAGGCTTCCCAACCCAGTTGGTGGTAATAAGGCAATAGCCGGTAACGCAGTTTCGCATGTTTCTTGAAGTTCTCAAAAACCTGCTGGTTGTGAGACCAGGGTTTACGGGTCTTGTCGATCTTTTCAGGCCGCCAGAAGTAACGCGCCACGGGGTTGAACAGTGCCCATTGGGCATAACGCATGTGCGTTTCGGGGTTGGTTTTCCCACTCAGGCCGAAAATATCCGCGGTCCAGTAGGCGAATCCCTGCAGGCTCATGTTCATACCGGCGCGCAGCGTGCGGCGCAGGTTCTTAAAACTCGGCACCTGGTCCCCCAGGAACATGGCCGGGTAACGTTGCGACCCAGCCCAGACCGAGCGCGCATATACCAGCGGTCGGCGTTGGTCGAGTTCGAGCATACCCTCGTAGATGGCGCGGCTGTAATAGAACCCGTAGAGGTTGTGATACTCGGATCCATCCATACCATTGGCGCTTTGAGCCCGGAGTGGCAGGTACTCGCCATCGTCGTTCTTGAAGAAGCTCACCCCGCTTTCATAGAGTGGCTTGAGCTTCTCATTCCACCAGCGGGCAGCAGCCGGGTTGGTGAAGTCCACCATTCCGCCTTTTCCGAACCACCAGGTGGCGTCATCATCGGCGAAGTAACCTTTTAACCGGCCTTCATTATATCCAGCCAGGTCACGTTCATCTTCCTGTTCGACCCCATCCGGTAGATTCTTGAATAACAGGTTCATACTTGCTTTCTGAAGGGCCAGGTTGGTGTGGTCAACGAACGGTGTGAAGATCAAACCCAGGTGGATGCGCAGGGATCGCAGCTTGGCGATAAATTCCTGCGGATCGGGGAATAGTGATTTGCGCCACTTAAAATTATGGAAGCGTTCCTCCCAGTGATAATCCAGGATGACCCCATCCAGGGGGACCTGGCGGGCGCGGTGTTCCGCAACCATCTCGATTACTTTGGCTTGCGATTCTTGCGGGTAGCTGGTAACCCACAGACCGTAAGCCCATAATGGTACCAGCGGCGGACGACCGGTCAGACGGGTGTATTCGGTCAGGATCTGCTTCGGATTGTCTCCACTGATCAACAGGTAATCTGCCGGCGGGCCATCGAATTTCATCACCAGTTGTTCTTGGCCTTTGTTAAGGTGAACTCGCGCACGGTGGCTGTTCAATACGAACACGGCGTAGTTGCGATCGCTCAGGAAAACCGGCAGGGTTGAGTAGGTCTGCCGGCCTTGCAACATGGCCGGGGAATCATGGATGACCAGGTCAAGCCGGTCGCTCGTGCGCCGGAAGGCATTAAACCATTCTCCGAATCCATACAAACCTTCATCCGGCTTGAGTTCGAAAGTAAGGGTAATACTCCCGTTTGAGTGAAAGACCGGCATTTGCACTTCACGGAAGATACACCTGCCAGCTATGTCACACACTTCCAGGCAGTCATCCCTGGAGGTCACCACCAGGTTTCGTTGCCGGTCGGGCAGGGGAGCCCCGATCAGCACGTCGTTCAACCAGGGTCGCTCAGGCGGGAATTCCACCTGTGATCCGGGTTTATGCGTGATACGTAGGGTCTGGGGTGAGAGCCGCAGGATGCGCGTCTCGCCTTGCTTGCCGGTCAGGATCTCAGGTTCATTTGGTTTTCCCATCAATATTTACTTATTCAGCAACTTGTCACTGCTTCTGGCACGGAAGAGCGGGATGGCGGCTGCCAGGGTGGCGATCGCACCGACCTGGAAGATGATCGGTGTGGGGATGTAACCCTGCTGGCCGTCAATAACGGCTTGGATGCCATAAGTGGTCGAAAGCCAACTGCCGAGCAGCGGCCCGGGAATCATGGTGAAGGCCACCGAGAACAGGATCACATAACCCGCAAATTGACCGCGTTTATCTTCCGGGAAGAGGTCCTTGCTCCAGGCACCAATGGCAATCGTCCAGGCGCTGATGGGTGCCAGGAACAGGATTCCGCCGATAACCAGAGGAACGGTCTCACGGGCGAAGGAGAAGACCAGCAAGCCGATCATCTCTGCAAAGACGGCCAGCAGGGCGACCTGCTTGCGACCCCATTTATCAACCAGCAGGCCAAGCGGGTAGGCCAGCAAGATGCCACCCACCAGAATGGCGATGAATATCAACAGGGAAGAATTCAGCGTGGATAACTTGAGGTAATGGTTGAGGTAGATCATCAGGTATGGGAACCAGATCTGCTGGGCGATGCCCCACAGCGTGATGCCCACCAGCACCAACAGCAGGTCGCGTTGTTCGCTCAGTTTCTTCCATTGAAAAGTGTCCGCGATCTGAGACCAGTAGGTTCCACTGGGTGGACCGGCTGGTTTGTCTTCCTTGATCAATACACCGCCGACGATACCCAGCACGAACACCAGCCCACCGATGATGAAGAAATAAATCTCATAATCAAAGGCATCGATGATCAGTCCCGAGGCACCGTAAACGAACAGCATCGAGACCCAGGTCAGGATCTGCAACACACTCAATACCTTACCACGGTTGTTGATCGTGGTGACATCCGTGGCAAAGGCATTGAAGTTGGCATCATTTGCAGCCGAGCCGAAGAAGGTCATCAGGCAGTCGAACAGGATGGCTAGCGCGATGGCCAGCGAGATCGGTTGAAGCAGGGACGCCAGCGGGAATGCGGCCGTGGTGATACCCCAGGCGATGTACCCGATCAACAGGATCGGCTTGCGCCCGTATTTATAACGCTGACGGTCCCCCAGCGCCCCGATCAAGATGCTGGCGAGGGTGGCTGTGATGGCGCTGGCCGCCACCATCCAGGCGATCGGTCGTGGGTCAGGGGTGATCTTGTTATACAGGAAGGTGTTAAAGAACTGATTCTCGACCGCCCAGGCCAGAGAGCCTACGAAACCGAGTGAGACCAGTGAGAACCATAATCGGCCGGGTAATTTATCCGGATCCTGTTTTTTAGGTGATGCTTTGGCTGCCATGAATGCTCCATATTGAGAGAGGGGATTTTTAGTTATTATAACGGACAAGGGAGTCTATCATGGAGATTGCATGGCGCAACTGCCCGAGCGATTGTATAATCCTTGGGATCGATGAAAACATTCATTCTGCGTTGTGAGTCTTTTGACACCCGCGCTTCGTTAGAAGACCGCCTGAGGTGGGTGAAAGCCGAGCATGTCCTGCTGGTCATGCCGGATCAGCAGCCGCCCGCCCTGACACGCCAGGATCTGATCCGGCTCAAGCGGCGCGCCTCAGACCTGCACGCCAGCTTGGGTCTGGTCACAAGCGATATATTGTTACAGGAAAATGCCCGCTCAGCTGGACTGGCTGTCTTCAATTCCAAAGATGAAGCCCGCCAGGAAAAATGGCGGGTCGAAGAACCGGATCGGATGTGGCGTCACCCGGATTTGGCTGCGCTGCGCCTGAAATCAAGGCCGCTGAAACAGAAGGACCTTCCAGCTTGGCTGAGGTGCCTCGTCTTCGGCCTGGCAGTTCTGGCCATCCTGGCGCTCCTGGCAGTGCTCCTGCCGGGTGGTACCGTCGAATTGAACCTGCCGCGGGAGGAACAGTCGGCCGAACTGGTTGTCCCGGCCAGGATGGATCAACCAGTTCCTGATTTAATTGCCGGTATTCCCCTGCATGAATTATCCCTGGAAGTGAGCGCAACAATCGAACAGAAAACCACCGGGTCCATTTCCATCGGTGATAAACCAACCACGGGCGTGGTCATAATCACCAATTTAACAGATCAGCCCCTGGTCATCCCAACCGGCACAGTGGTCCGCTCGGTCGAACCGGCAATTCGTTTCTCGATCAATAAAAGCGGCAGCCTGCCGGCCGGACCGGGTACCAGCATCAGCCTGCCGGTCACGGAGATGGATGGCACTGGCTCGCTAGGCAACCTGCCCGCAGGCGCGATCGTGGCTATGGATCCTCCATTGGGTTTATCCGTGTCGGTGACCAACCCTGAAGCGTTTAGCGGTGGGACCCAGAAGAGTAGTCCGGCGTTGGCGAAGGCTGACTTGGTGGCAAGTGAGGTTGCACTTAAGGAAACATTGGATCAGGCTTTTATGGAGAAAGGACCTGAGTCATTACCTGATGATGCGAGAATAATCCGGGAGAGCATTGTGGTGGATTTCGTACGCTCATTCGACCCACCACCACCGTTCGATCAGCCATTGACCTCATTTAGACTTTTTAATCTGGCACAAATGACAGGTTACTATTATCTGGAGAGTGAGCTGGAGCAATGGGCTTCACTGGCTTTGGATGCCAGCCTGGATAAAGACTACCTGGCAGAAGAAGATACATTAGATGTAAAGATCGATTCTGTCGACCTGATAGGCAGTGATCAAGCCTCTTTCAGTATTAATGCCCTCCGCCAGACGATCCCAAATTTTGATTCCCAGACGATTGCCGATCGTCTGCGTGGATTACATCCTGCAGCAGCAATACCACTCATCCGGGAGCAATTAATTCCCGGCAGCCAGCCGGAGATCCAGCTCAGCCCCTCCTGGTGGTTGTGGCTGCCCTTAATCCCCGAGAGGATCCACGTTGATGGTTGATCCTGCTCCCCGGAACTCGCTGAACCGTTGCCTGTTGGCCGTCGATCCTGGTGACCGTCGCATCGGTCTGGCGATCAGCGATCCCAGCGGGACCATCGGCCGGCCACTGACGGTAATCCAGCATGTCTCGCGCCTGGTGGATGCGGCTGCCATTGCCAACCTGGCCCGGGAGAATGATGTCCAATTGATCATCATCGGGCAGGCTTTGGACTCGGAAGGTCAGGCTGGTCCCGCAGCACGCAAGTCTGCCCGCCTGGTTGAAGCCCTTCGAACCCAGACAGTGATCCCGGTCATCCTGTGGGACGAAGGCGGTACGACGATCGCCGCCCGGGAATCCCTGATTGAGATGGGCGTCCCCCGTTCCAGGCGGCGCGGGCACCAGGATGCACAGGCAGCGGCGTTCATCCTGAAGAGTTACATGGATGGGCTTCTGGAGGTGGGATGAACCCAACCACCGGGCTGCACAACCATAGTCGCCGTCGGTCCTGCCTGCCGGGCTTCCTGCTCATCATTATGGTGCTATTGGTGGTTGTGACGGCTGTCGTTTTGGACAGGATCCCAAAGGAAGCGGCTTCAATTTATGGTGAACCGGCTGCGAGTCTTGGCTACATTGACAGGCTGTCATTATCGATCAACCTGCTAAATAATCAGACCAGCTTGATGGCACCACTCGATCCGGCCGGGGCACCGGTCAGTTTTGAGATCAAGAGTGGTGAGTCAGTCCCCAGCGTCGCAGCACGCATGGTAGCCACCGGCCTGATCCCGGATGCCGGTCTTTGGAGTGATTATCTGGTTTACCGCGGCTTGGATGTCTCAATGCAAGCTGGCACTTACCAGCTGAGCCCGGCGCTTAGTCCGGCTGGTATCGCTGAGTACATGCAGGACCCGCGCTCCCATTTGATCAATTTTGCGATCCTGCCTGGCTGGCGACTGGAAGAGATCGCCGCGTCCCTGCCATTCTCCGGTCTGGCCATCACCCCCGAGGAGTTCCTGGTGATCACCCGCAGCGATGGCGTTTCCAGCCTGGATGCTCGCCTGCCGACAGGATTGACTTCTCTGGAAGGTTACCTGCTGCCGGGGGAGTATCCCGTTATCCGCGGTGCTACACTGGATGAGGTACTTCCGCAATTATTGGATCATTTCTTTAAGGTCGTCTCAGGAGAGCTCACCCAGGCATATGCTGTTCAGGGATTAAGCCTCGAGCAGGCCGTTATCCTGGCCAGCCTGGTCGAACGCGAGGCGGTCGTGGATGAGGAGATGCCATTGATCGCCTCGGTGTTCCTGAATCGGCTGGCCATTGGCATGCGCATGGAGAGTGATCCGACGGTTCAATATGCGCTGGGGTATGACCCTGCCAGTGCCAGTTGGTGGAAAGTACCCCTGGCGGGCAGCGACCTTTCCATCGACTCTCCGTACAATACTTACGTTTATGCAGGCTTGCCGCCCGCGCCGATCTGTAATCCCTCCGAACAAGCTTTACGCGCAGTAGCTTATCCGGAGTCAACAGGATACTACTTCTTTCGGGCGGCCTGTGATGGATCGGGGCGCCACCTGTTTTCAGAAACATACGAAGAGCATCTTAATAATGCCTGTGAATGATTGGGTAAAGTTATAATTCAGCATCAGGAAAAGGTGATATGGAAAAATCAAATGTGGTCCTGGGAATTGACATCGGCGGTTCCGGCATCAAGGCGGCTCCGGTCAACCTGACCAGCGGTGTGATGACCGCCGAGCGGTTTCGTCTGGACACTCCCCAACCGTCCAAGCCCAAAGCTGTGGCCGGGGTGATCGCCAGAATCAGTGAGCATTTCCAGTGGAAAGACAAAATAGGTTGTGGTTTCCCGGGAATCGTCCGTCATGGTGTGACTCATACTGCGGCCAATGTTCATAAAAATTGGATCGGATATGATGCGGATGCACTTTTTGAAAAAACCACCGGTTGTGATGTGCGGGTGATCAATGATGCCGACGCTGCTGGTTTGGCGGAGATGCATTTTGGTGCCGGACGTGACCATCAAAAAGGGGTTGTCCTGATGATCACCTTTGGAACGGGTATCGGGACAGCGGTCTTTCTAAATGGAGTTCTGTTGCCCAACACCGAGTTCGGGCATGTTGAAATTGATGGCAAGGATGCCGAGAAACGGGCCACTGCTGCCGTTCGGGATCGCAAGAACCTGTCATGGGAGGAATGGGGTGGGCGTGTGAATCGCGTGCTCCAGCACCTGGAATTCCTGTTTTCCCCGGATCTGGTCATCCTGGGAGGAGGGGTTTCCAAGGACTACAAGGAATTTTTCCAATACATCCATTTGAACGCCAAGCTGATGCCGGCTGAGTTGCGCAATCAGGCTGGCATAATTGGTGCGGCCTTGGCCTGGTCTGACGAGATTAGTCCCGTGGTATAACGATTGTATAAATAAGACCGAGGAGCATAGCTCCTCGGTCTTTTGGTTTATTGAGAGATCAGGCGGCCTTGTAGCCGGGGCCTTCCTTGAAGAACTTCGCATTCCCGGCGGTATCGGGTGTCAAGTCAGCAGTCTCACCGGCAGCCAGGGTCTTGGTGCCTTCCAGGTGGACCGCGTCACCGTTGTGATTCTTGCCGTCATAGATCTCGCTGAATCCGGGGGTGCCCTTCGGCTGCGAGAGTTTTTCGCCGCCCTTGGCCTTGTAGGCTGAGGGGACTTCATCTTCCGGGAATATGGCAGACCAGGGGCATTCCGGGACGCAGGCGCCGCAGTCAATGCAGGTATCGGGGTCAATGTAATACAGCGGCCATTGATCTTCGGGTTTGCCTGCCACGATGCATTCCACCGGGCAGACTGTCTGGCAACCGCCGTCTCGCAGACATAAACTAGTAATCACATGGGTCATATGGTATCCTCCATCGAATCTGAATTTTGCATATTATAACTTAAACATGAGCCTCGTAACGGCGCTCGACTTCCTTCCAGTCGACCAGGTTCCACCAATTGGTCAGATATTCAGCCCGCCGGTTCTGATATTTAAGGTAGTAGGCATGCTCCCATACATCCACCACCAGCAGGGGGATCAATGCTTCGACCAACGGACTGTCCTGGTTTAGGGTCGTATGGATGACCAGGCCATGGTCGGGTTTGAGGCTCAGCCAGGCGTATCCACTGCCCAGCCGCCCAAGCCCGGCTTTTTCAAACTCAGCCTTGAAAGTGGTGAAGTCTGAAAAGGCATCTGTGATGGCTTTACTGACCGGTTCAGTTGGTTCGCCGCCACATTTTGGACCCATGTTCTGCCAGTACAAGTTGTGGTTAAAAAAACCGCCTCCATTATTGCGGACGGCTGTGCGGATATCCTCCGGGATGTTTTCCAGCCCTTTCAGCAGGGATTCAATGGACCAGTTGGCAAGTTCCGGGTATTTCTCCAGTGCTGTATTCAAATTTTTCAGATACGTGGCGTGATGCTTGGTATAATGAATTTCCACCGTTTGGGCATCGATGAAAGGTTCGAGGTCTTTAAATTGATAGGGAAGGGGGGGCAGATCAAATGCCATCGGGGACTCCTTTCTGGATTTGCGTGCCTTTGAAGTGGATGTTATTGTAGCGAGCGTGTAAATCTTTGTCAAGCGATCCAGTCATCAATCGATCTTCTATTCCGGAATCAGGACGTAAGCCGGCTGTCTTCCCGGAGCTGGTGGTCATCCTTGGGACCCTGGCGACCTCGACCGCCGCCATCATGATCCGTTTTGCACAGGAAGACGCACCATCACTGGTTATTGCTGCCTGGCGAATGTGTCTGGCCACCTTGATCCTGGCTCCATTGACTCTCCTGCGCTACCGGCATGAGCTGCGCTCACTTAAGAAAAAGGACATGCGCCTGCTGGCGCTCTCCGGCTTGTTCCTGGCCGCTCACTTTGCCACCTGGATCTCTTCACTACAATATACCAGCGTAGCCAGCGCGGTTGTTCTGGTGGCCACCAATCCGCTATGGGTGGCCTTATTCTCGCGGTTATTCCTCAGGGAAAAAGTCAGCCGTCGAGTGGATATAGGCATGTTGGTGGCGCTGACCGGTGGGCTGCTGATTGGATTAACAGATTTTACAGGTGAAAGCACAGGCTCAGCACCCTTGTTGGGTGACCTGCTGGCACTTCTCGGAGCCTTGTTTGGCGCAGGATACATTATCATTGGCCGAAAGTTGCGCCCCTTCACTTCGTTGCCAGTTTACACTTTTACTGTTTACGGGATCGCCGGATTGCTTTTGCTCTTTACCGTGTTGATCGCCAGACTTCCACTGACAGGATACCAGCCACAAACATACCTGTGGTTCCTGCTGCTGGCCATCATCCCGCAATTACTCGGGCACTCATCGATCAATTGGGGTCTTAAATACCTGCCAGCTGCTTTTGTGGCGGTGGTCATGCTTTGTGAGCCGATTGGTTCATCACTGCTGGCTGTGTTTTTGCTGGATGAAACCCCCACGGCTGTCATGATCGTAGGGGGCGTCTTGATCCTGATCGGGATTGGGATCGCATCCTGGATGGAGAACAACCAGGATGTAAGTATATCCGCAGGCGGGGATTAACTGCCTCTCATCCGGCTATACAGTGTATTCATTTCCTTCAGCCGCTCGGTCAATGCCAGATTGATGGTGGCCGGATCAAAGCGCCAGCTCCAATTGCCAGATGCCCGGCTGGGATAGTTCATGCGTGCGGCGGTATCCAATGCCAGCAAGTCCTGCAGGGGTGTGATGGCAAAAACTGCAACGGAACTCCAGATGGCCCGGATGAAGTCCCAGGCGATGTCTTCCCCCGCCCGACCGAGGTAACGCCGGCAGAGATCCTGCTCGGCTTTCTGAGCGGAGTGGTACCAGCCCAATGAGGTATCGTTGTCATGCGTGCCGGTATAAGCCACGCAGTTGCGTGGATAGTGGTGGGGCAGGAAGGGATTTTGTGGTTTATCGAAGGCGAACTGCAGAATCTTCATGCCCGGCAGGCTGAACTCTTCCCGCAAGGCGACCACATCCGCGGTGATCACTCCCAGGTCCTCAGCAATGATCGGTAAAGGGTGAATGGCTTTGGATAGCATCTGGAAGAATTTCGATCCCGGACCCTTGACCCAGCGGCCTTTCTGAGCGGTGGAGGCGCTGGCCTTGACTTCCCAGTAGGCGGCAAATCCCCTGAAATGATCGATACGCACATAATCGAACAAGCTCAAGGCGGAGCGTGTGCGTGCGATCCACCAGGCGAAGCCGCTTTCTTCGTGAACCTGCCAGCGATAGAGCGGGTTGCCCCACAGTTGCCCGGTCGGGGAAAAATAATCCGGTGGTACACCCGCCACGAACGTCAGTTGGCCATGTTCATCCACACTGAAGAGGTCGGGGTGCGACCAGCAGTCTGAACTGTCATAAGCGATGTAAAGTGGCATATCGCCCATGATACAGATGCCTTTGCGGTTGGCATATTGCTTGAGATTGGTCCATTGTTCATGAAAGAGGAACTGGCGGAAAGTGTGCCGTCGCAGGTCATCCGCATGCGTTCGCGAGAATTCACGCAGTGCTTTCGGATCCCTCATGCGCAGAGGTTCCGGCCAGGTACCCCAGGCGATCCCTCCCAGGGATTCCTTGATGGCCATAAAAGTTATGAAATCTTTAAGCCAGCTTTTCTGACTGCGTTCGAACAGGGCGAAAGCTGCAGCCATTTTCTTGCGTGGATGGTGATTGAAGCGCTCAAAGGCCTTATCCAGCAGTTGAAGCTTCCACCCGATCACCGGTCCATAATCGACCTGCCCGTTTGGGAATTCAGGCCGCTCAGCCAGATCGTGTGAGGTTAAAAGGCCGCCATCCAGCAGCAGGGTCGGGCTGATCAGGTAGGGGTTCCCGGCAAAGGCCGAGAAACACTGGTAGGGCGAATCGCCGTAACCGGTCGGGCCGAGGGGCAATACCTGCCAGATGGAACAACCACTCTGGTCCAGGAAGTCCACCCAACGGTAGGCTTCGGGACCGAGGTCGCCGATACCATCCGGACCAGGCAGGCTGGTGGGATGGAGGATGATGCCGGAGGCGCGGGTGAGTGGGGTCATGATTTATTTGCCTGCCAGGGAGTGGTAAAGCTTCAAGTATTTTTCAGCCGAACTTTCCCAGCTGAAATCCTGCTTCATGGCACGTTTTTGGATCGAACGCCAGGTGGGTGCATCCTGGTATTGTTTGATTGCCCTTGTGATGGCTAAGCTAAAAGCGTCCAGGCTGACAGATTTGGAAAGGAAGCCGGTCTGGCCGCGTCCATTCGGTTTATCAACGATCGTATCCCGCAGGCCGCCGACGGGTGTAGCCACCGGGATGCAGCCGTAGCGCATGGCGATCATCTGAGCCAACCCACAGGGTTCATATCGAGATGGCATCAGCAGCATGTCAGCCCCGGCATAGACCTGGCGCGCCATTATATCGTCATACCGCAACACGACCCAGACCTGGTCAGGGAAATCTGCCTGCAGCTTGCGGGCGGCATTCTCCAACTCAGGGTTACCGGTCCCCACCAGCACGAACTGCCAGTTCTGATTTTTCAATTTACGCAGGGCTTTAAAAGCCAGGTCAATGCCCTTCTGGGGATCCAGCCGGCTGACCATCCCCAGCAGGACGGCATCTGCTTTTAATGGCAGGCCCAGGGATTCCAGCAGTGAGGTCTTGTTGAGCTGACGTCTTTGCAGGGATTTGATTGAAAAATTCTGGTTGATACGTTTATCGTACTCGGGATCCCATAACTGGTAATCCAATCCATTCAGGATACCGAGCAGGTCGTGCTTACGTCCGGTCAGAAAATCTCCCAGGCCGCAGCTGAATGGTTCTGTCAGCACACCCCGGGCATAACCCGGTGATACAGCCACAATGCGGTCCGCATGCAGCAACCCGAGGGCCAGGGGTTTTTCGCGCGCCCATTCAGGAAGCTTTTTGGCAGGATCACCATCCAGGTTGAACTCGGGATAACAGGAACCATCGCCCATGAAAGGCAGGTTGTGCAGGGTTAATACCGAATGGGTTTTATCAAAAAATGCATCCTGCTGATAGCGGGTCCGCAGCGCTGTGATCGCGGGTGCTGCGTGCCAGTCATTTGCATGCACCACATCCGGAGCCCAGTTGAGATGGCGGGTCAGTTCAAGCGCAGCCAGGCAGAAGAAGCTGAATTTTCGACCATCCAGTCTTGTATCAGACATGTAAACGGCTGAACTGGCCGTGATGGGTTCTCCACCGATCAGGTAAACGATCACTCCCTTGTATTGCAGGCTGTGCACGGTCGCCGGGATCCTGCCTTTCCTTGTTTTCACTGTCACATCGGCGTGTTTTCGCAATTTTCTATCGCCCAACTCGATCCCGGCATGGTGGGGGATGACCAAGCGGATATCCAGGTCTTCATCGCTGGCCTGGTGTAAAGCCGGGGGAAGCGAACCGCCAACATCGCCCAGTCCGCCCACTTTAATAAATGGAGCGGCTTCGGCTACCAGGAACAGGACACGCAGCGGTTCTGACATGTCAGGTTTTCTTGACCACCTCGATATAATCCTCGGTCATGGCCTTATCAGCTTCGGCTCCCAGGACGCTGATCAGTTCTGCGGTCAGATCGGCTTTCTCATCGGCATCTGACAGGCTCCAGGTTTTACTCTTGATCTCCAGGAATTTACCCAGCTTGGGATGGGTGACGTTGTCCAGGTTCATGAAGAATTCCGTGTCTTTGTACTCGATCAGGAAGCGGTAGCGGTCCTTTTCAATTTCAGACAGCGCCACCGGTTTAAAGTACTCACGGTAGAACCTCAGGCTTTGTGTGGCGGGTGCCAGATAGCGGCTGCGGGACAGGATGACCTCATGTGGGAACTTCCGCTCGCTATTCAAGCCGATCAGTGTCAACCGGCTGCGTACATTGGAGACACTGCCGTCCGGTTCGACGAAATGATCCTCGCGATAACGAATGCGCCCTTCGGTGCTGTCTTCGAATTCAAAATAGGTATCGAACTGGTGGTAATGCCTTTCGCGCAGGATCTTTACCTTGGCTTTCTTCAGGGCTGCCAGGATGGGTTCAAAATCCTCAACCGGCACTTTGGCCTGCACCTCAAAACTCTCCTCCTCGGTCGTGCTGCTTACAGCCACCAGCTTGGAGAGCAATGAACGCTCACGCACCAGCAGGAAGGCATCGATCTTCCTGGCGTATTCCTGGGCTTCGGCCAACAACTCGGTTTCCTTGAGGGTGGTCAGGTTGCGATCACGCATGAGCCATTTGCCGTTGACCATCACATCGGTCACATCGCTGGCATGTGTCGCGTAAACCAGCTGGGCGTAGGTGGAGTTGGGCTCGCGTTCAAAATTGGGCGAATTATGCAATGGGGTCAGGTCAACCAGGATCAGGTCGGCAGCTTTGCCGGTTTCAAGTGAGCCGGTGATCTCACCAATGTGCATGGCTTCGGCGCCCAGGCGGGTGGCCATTTCCAATGCCTGGCGGGCTGGCAGGGTGGTCGGATCCCCGCTGGCTCCTTTGGCCAGGAAGGCAGCCAGGCGGATCTCTTCGAACATATCCAGGTCGTTATTGGAAGCCGGTCCATCGGTGCCAATGCCGACCTTGACACCCTGCTCGAGCATCTTCCAGGTCGAGGCGATGCCGGAAGCCAGCTTGAGATTGGATGACGGATTATGAGCTATACCGGCATTCGCACGTGCCAGCGTGCGCATTTCACCTTCGTCGATGTGGACGCAATGAGCGGCCAGCACCTTGGCTTCCAGCAGACCCTGCTTTTTGATATACGGGACGACCGGCATACCGGTCTCATCACGCATATTCTCGACTTCCAGTGCGGTTTCAGAGATATGGGTGTGCAGCGGGATGTCGAATTCGATCGCCATTTCAGCGCAACGTTTCAAGATATCCGGTGTGGTCGTGTAGACTGCATGAGGTGCAATGGAGGGCACGATCAGGGGATGCCCTTTCCATTTTTTTATGAATTCGCGCGTTTTATCCAGTGCCTCTTCGTAATCCCGGGCATCCGGGGTCGGAAACTTCAAAATGGATTGCGAACATACCGCCCGCATGCCGGCCTCGGAGGTCGCCTGGGCTACATCCGATTCATAAAAATACATATCTGCAAAGCAAGTCACACCGCTGCGGATCATTTCGGCGCACGAGATCTTGGTACCCAGGCGGACGAATTCCGGGGTGGCGAACTCGCGTTCGACTGGCCAGATGTATCCATTCAGCCAGACATCCAGGCGCAGGTCATCCGCCAGACCACGCATAAGTGACATGGGCACGTGCGTATGCGCGTTGACCAGGCCGGGCATGACCACCCGCCCTTTGCAATCGACAGTTTCCCTGGCGCTGTAATCCTTTTCCAGAGAGCTCTGCTCGCCGACAGCCAGAATGCTGCCTTCGTGAATGGCAACCGCTCCCGGTTTGAATTGTTTAAAGGTCGGGTCCATGGTCAGAACGTGTGCGTTGATCAACAGGGTGTCTATTTGCATTCTTGATCCTTTTTAATATTATTTTATCAGGCGCCGGATGGTATCCAGACAAAGGGTTTCTGCCCAGGTGGGAGACATCTGAGCCGGACCCGCATAATTACGGGTGATGTACTTTTCACCGGCGGCTGAATTGATTCTTAATTCGAAGACCTGCTGTTTTTCACCAGGCAGCAGGGATGCCAGGCCTGTGATGGTTTCCGGAGGGCGTTTTGTATCCTTCCAGGTTGCTTCGAGGGTATCTGCTGTCAGCGGGGTGGCTTGATAGCTGATATGCAGCCACTCGGAATTCATCAGCTTCATCGCCAGTCCTTGCCCGAAACCGTGCAGGACCAGGGTGGCTGATAGCTTATTCTTTGCCAGGCTTGCCGCGACCGTATCCTCAAGGGTGTCCGCATCCGCCCCATAAATGGCATCACCCAGTTTCTCGCGGATGACGGTTTCAGTGGACTGGATCATGCGCTCGATCTCCGCCGGGGAATCCGACTTGGCTGCAATGCGGATGTCCACCCGGCCGGGGCTGGACAACAGCCCGACGGTAGGATTGCTTTGATATTCCAGCTCACCGATCAGTTCGTCCACCTGAGATTCACCCATCCCGGTGGAATGCAGGATGCGGCTATAGATGATGCTGGTCAGGTGATAACGTTCCCGGAGCCAGGGTTGGGCGCCCTGCAGGAAGAGGTGTTCCATTTCACGGGGAACCCCTGGCAGGCAGATGACAGCCTGTTCGCCTCGGGATGCGATGAATGCCGGCGCGGTTCCGACCGGATTGGAGATCACTTCTGCACCGACAGGGATCCAAGCCTGGCGGCGGTTGTTCTCACTGGCTTTGCGACCATAACGGGTCATGACCTGTTCGATCTGCTGCCAGAGCTCGGGATGGAATATCAGAGCGACTTCCAGGGCATTTGCCACGGCCTGGCGGGTGGGATCATCCACGGTCGGACCCAGCCCGCCGGTGGTCAGGATGATATCGCTGCGATCCAGGGCTTCACGGATAACAGCCTCGATACGCTGGGAATTGTCTCCCACGCAGGTCGTTCGGTAGACATCCACGCCCAAGTCGCGCAGGCTGCGCGCCAGGAAGCAAGTGTTGGTGTCTTGTATTTCTCCCAGGAGGAGTTCAGTACCGATGGCGATGATTTCAGCTACAGGCATAGGTTTTACCGTGCCGGAACCCGATTTGATACAGTTTAACATTAAAATAACAAATGTCAAACAACTTGACGCCCGGCACTGAATCGCATAGCATAGATAAAACACAGGACGGCTGATGATTCAAGTCAAACCGAAGAAACTCCACAATCGCAAAGTGGGTGCCTGGGGGGAGAACCTGGCAGCCAATTACCTCGTTGCCAAAGGGTATGAGATCCTGGCGCGTAATGCACGCACCAGCGCAGGGGAGATCGACCTGATCGCGCGAAAAGGGGCACTCTTGTCTTTCGTGGAGGTCAAGACCCGCCGGTCAGCCAGCTTTGGTCCACCCGAAGAAGCCATTACGCCTGCCAAGCAGCAACGCATGTCGGATGCGGCTGAGTTATGGCTGGAGACTCATCCTGAGGAAAAAGGTGAATGGCAGCTGGATGTGATCGCCATATGGCAGCGATCGGGTATGACGGATCCGGAGATTCTTCACCTGGAGGGTGAGTTTGACTGAGACTGGATTTCCACTGGTCGTGATCGTGGGTCCCACCGCTGCCGGCAAGACAGCCCTGGCGATCGAGGTTGCCGGTAAATTCAATGGGGAGATCATCTCGGCCGACTCACGCTTGTTCTATCGTGGCATGGATATCGGCACTGCCAAACCGACCCTGGCCGAGCGCAAGGGCATTCCGCATCACCTGATCGACGTGGTCGATCCGGATGAGACCCTCAGCCTGGCGATCTTCCAGCAGGAGGTCGCGCGGCTTCTGGATGAGATCCGCTGTCGGGGACGGTTGCCACTCCTGGTCGGTGGAACCGGGCAGTACGTCCTGGCAGTTATCGAAGGCTGGCAGCCGCCGGCGGTCAAACCGGCGCCAGAGATGCGTATTGCATTGACCACCTGGGCAAACGAGATCGGCGGGGATGCGCTGCATGATCGTTTGGCGCTGCTCGATCCACAGGCTGCGGATGCCATCGACGCGCGCAACGTGCGCCGCACCGTACGTGCGCTGGAGGTGATCCTCACCAGCGGGGAACGTTTTTCAGAGCAACGCCGCAAGCTGGAGCCGCCGGCCGGTCAGATCCTGATCGGATTGACCTGCCCGCGTCCGGAATTGTATGAACGCATCGACCGGCGCATCGAGGGAATGATCGCGAGCGGCCTGGTGGCTGAGGTCAGGAGGTTGCTGGATCAAGGTTATTCACCCGAACTGCCATCCATGTCGGCCATCGGTTACCAGGAGATCGGACGCTATCTCCAGGGGGCGATCACGCTGGATGAAGCGGTGATATTAATGAAACGCCGCACACGGTTGTTCGTGCGGAGGCAGAATGCCTGGTTCAAACCGGCTGACCCGCGCATCCGCTGGTTCACCTTGTGCGACGATACTGGCGGTGAGGTGATTCAATATGTGCGTCAGAGAATGAGATATGCCTGAAAAACCTTGGTTAAACCACTATCCCACAGGTGTGACTGCCGGATTGAAGTACCCGCCAGTTCCGGCACAACAGTTGTTGATGGATGCTGCCCATAATTATCCATCGCACATCTGTCTCAGGTTAAACAATCTAAAGATGACATATGCGCAGGTGGAAGCATTGACAACCACCATCGCCGGTCAGTTGGTTCACCTGGGGATAAAACCGGGTGAGCGGGTGGGGTTGTTCCTGCCGAACCTGCCCGAATTTGTACTGGGTTTCTTCGCCATCCTGAAAGCCGGGGCAGTGGTGGCGTCTTTCAGCCCTCAATACAAACCTGAAGAATTTATTTGGTTGGCGTTGGATGCTTCGGTTAATTTGGTGATCAGCGATAAAGCTGGCTATGCAATGCTGCGGAAAGTCAGAAAGGCTGCCGGCGTTGGTCGTTTATGTGTGGTCGGTGAAGGTATATCCCCCGACGCGGGTGACCTGCTTTTCTCCGACTTATGCATAAAAAATAAAATGCGATTACCCAATGTAGGTGTGGATGCCCCGGCCATCTATCAATACAGTGGCGGTACGACCGGCATTCCGAAGGGTGCCATCGCAACCCATCGAAATTTGGTGGCCAACTCGCTCCAGTTCCGTAACTGGTTGTGGAATTGCAAACAGGGCGAGGAGGTCCTGTTGGCTGCTCTCCCACTTTACCATGTCTATGGGATGGTGCTGGCCATGTGCCTGGGCATGGCGCTGGGTGCCACCATTGAGTTGGTACCCAACCCGCGTGATAAACGCGCCTTACTGGCTTCAATCCGGCGCTCCAGGCCGACCATCTCCACCTTGCCGTGGTAGGCGTCCACCAGGAAGGCGATCTGGGTGAAGGTGAAGAAGGAGATGCCGATGGGCATCAGGACATGCAACAGCGGGATATCGCCGCCGATGAGGCCGTTCACCGAGGTGATGAAGAAATCGGCGTATTTGAAATAGCCCAGCAGCCCGATATTG